>Ga0335081_10001299_pt1 | contig 39826 bp, 36 predicted proteins | sample Lox_Sample_35_FD_206713 | JGI IMG/M metagenome (GOLD analysis project Ga0335081, IMG submission 206713) | Soil microbial communities from Loxahatchee National Wildlife Refuge, Florida, United States - Lox_Sample_3.5 | ecosystem: Environmental > Terrestrial > Soil > Wetlands | place: USA...
GCGGGAAACTATATCACGTAGTTATATATCTTGCTTATGCTCCCGCTGGGCTTGCGGGCCCAGTCTGGATCATCCCTCGGTGGGAACGAAACCCACGACAAGCATCTCTGCATCATGATGCGGTGATACAGGGACTGCCTGGATCGGGTCACCCAGCCGCCCGCACCACGGCTGGGTGACCCGATCCGGCCCCTCCTAGCGGAAGTCGCCTCTCGCGGATGGCCCGGATCTAACCGGGGAAGGCCCCCAAAACGCCTTTACGGCAGATAGACGCGGTATCCGACCCGGGCGATGACAGGTTGACAGCAACGGATCGGTAACTCTGACCGACCGTGACCCGTCCGATGGCACTAGCGACATCGCGCCAACGTCAGTAACAAGCTGCCGGTGGCGGCGCGTGCGCACCGCCACCGGCAACCACCGGCTACTTGGACTCAGCGGGGTGCGGCCGGAGTCACAGTGAACGGGTACTTCCTGGCGAACGCGGCGATCGCATCCTGCCTGAGGGCCACCCAGAGCTGCTTGGTGATGCGCCGGTCGAGGTGGACCTGGCCGTGCACGTAATGCACGGGCGCCGTGACGTAGTCCGCGCGGCCGGTCAGCCCGCGGATCTCCATGGCCAGGTGCTCGAGTTCGCGCGTGGTGAAGTTGCTGTCCACGGTGAGCATGCTGATCAGGGCGTGCAGCACACGGTAGTCGGTCAGCGGGTTGCGGAGCAGGTGCTGGTGCACCAGCTTGCGGACCACGGCCCGCATCAGGCTCGACTGGCGCAGCACCCGCTGTTCCTCGGTGAGGTTCTGCTCTCGCGCGTAGTCCAGCGCGGTACGCCCATTGAGGTCATTGACCCCGATGTGGAAGATGTGGCCGAATCCATCCGTCCGGTCGGGCAGTGTGACATCGACACCCGCCATGGCGTTGACGACCCGGTCGACGTGGTTGAAATCGATCCGGGCATAATGGTTGATCTGCACATGGGTGAGATCCTGGACCGTCTGGACGAGCAGATCCGGGCCGCCGATCTTCAGCGCTTCCTCGATCTGCATCCGGCCGTGGCCAGGGACTCTGACGATGGACTGCGGCGGGATCGATACCACGCCGCCGTTGTAGCCCGAGGCGTTGACGTGCAGCAGCATGATCAGGCCACTCGGGCTCGGGCCGAGCATGCGCCGGTCACCGGTGGGCCCAAGCCCTTCCCCGGTGATCAGCACCGTCATCGCGCCACCGTAGTCCGAGTACCCGTCCGTGGCCACGTCGAGCTTGGTGAAATGCACCGGGACGCGCTGGATGCTGCCGGCCAGGTGGTTGAGAAACGCGTAGCCACCGGCAGCGACGGCGCCGATAAGCACCACGAATGACGCCAGCGACACCAGCGCGATGCGCAGGCCACGACGCTTCCGCCGGTCTCCCTGTCCCGATTGCGGACCTTCCGTGGCACCTGGGCCTACGGAATCCCCGGAAACTTCCGGGTCGCCCCCCCACGTCGGCATGTCGGACATTCTTCGTTGCCCCCTTTCGCTGAACAGTGACCGCGCGAGCTGCTGCTACAGATAGTGCTTGTGAAATTACTCGGAGTAATGTATCTCACGCAGTGGGATACGGCTACTTCAGCTCCGGCGCGGCATGACACCGGGTGAGAGACGGGGGATTCGTGAGTAACGAGGCGGCGCGCGCTGATTCGCCCGCCTCTGGCTCGACAGAGCCTTTTCGGTCCTCGTAACCCTTTTTCCAGCCTTACTTAGTGACAGTCAAAGGCTCTACGCCAGCAAGGAGAGAACGGTGCACAATGAGGCGGCCGGTGTTACTTCGGCGGCGTTCCGGCTCAATCGTGCCCGTTGTCTGCCGCGCCGGGTGAAGGCGGGAATCGAAGCCAGTTACGACACGGCGGCCTGGCTGTCCGGGATACTGGCCGCGGCTGGGGTGACTGGGACTGGGTTCAGCCTGGACTCGCTTGTCGTGCTGGCAGGCCTCACCGGCCTTGTCGCCACGGTCTCCGGGCTGTTCGCCGGGCTGTACCGGTACCGGTTCCAGCGGGGCAGCCTCGAGGAACTGACCGCCATCGCGCTTGCCGCGTCGCTGGCTGGGCTGGTCCTGCTGGCGTTGACCTTCATGCACTGGACCCCCGCCCCGGCTGCCCCGCGGACGGTGGCTGCGGCCGGGGTGTTCGCCGTGACTGCCATGCTCGGCGGCCGGCATGCGCTGGTCGGGCTGCGACTGCGGACTCGCGCCCCCGCCGAGGCCGCCACCGACATCATCGTGTTCGGGGCCGGTTCGGCGGGCATCACGCTGGTGCTGCAGCTTCTCCGGGATCCGAACGCCAGATACCGGCCGGTCGCCCTGCTGGACGACGATCCGGATAAGCGCCGGCTGCGCATCGGGGGTGTGCCGGTGCTCGGGGACCGCTCGGCGATGGCGGCGGCCGCTACCAAGACCGGGGCCGGGGTCCTAGTCATCGCGATCGCTGGTGAGAGCGGTACAGCCATCCGCGACCTGAGCGCGGCGGCCGAGCGGTACGGGCTGGTGCCCAAGGTCATTCCCTCGCTGAACGAGCTGCTCAGCGGTAGCGCACGGATCGAGGGGGTACGTGACCCGCGGATCAGCGACCTGCTCGGCCGTCGGCCGGTGCAGACTGATCTGGCCGGCATCTCCGGGCATTTCGCGGGGCGGCGGATCCTGGTCACCGGGGCGGGCGGCAGCATCGGCGCGGAGCTGTGCCGCCAGCTCGACCGGTTCAGCCCGGCCGAGCTCATCATGGTCGACCGGGACGAGTCGGCACTGCACGCTGTGCAGCTGGCCCTGCGCGGCCGGGCGCTGCTGGACTCGGACGAGACCGTGCTGGCCGACATCCGCGACCCGCGCCGGGTGCGCGAGGTGTTCGAGCGGTTCCAGCCGCAGATCGTCTTCCACGCCGCCGCACTCAAGCACCTGCCGCTGCTGGAGCGCTATCCCGCCGAGGCGGTCAAGAGCAACGTGCTGGGCACCCAGACGGTCCTGGAGGCAGCAGCCAGGTGCGGGGTCGCCTCGTTCGTGAACATCTCGACCGACAAGGCGGCCGGCCCGGTCAGCGTGCTCGGCTATTCCAAGCGCATCGCCGAGCGGCTGACCGCGCACATGGCCACGCAGACCGGCGGCAGCTACCTGAGCGTGCGGTTCGGCAACGTGCTGGGCAGCCGCGGCTCGGTACTGACCGCGCTGTCGGCCCAGATCGAGACGGGCGGCCCGGTCACCGTCACGCATCCCGACGTCACCCGGTACTTCATGACCGTGGACGAGGCCGTGCAACTCGTCCTGCAGGCGGCGGTCATCGGCACCTCCGGCGAGGTCCTGGTGCTGGACATGGGCGAGCCGGTGCGGATCGCCGACATCGCCCGGCAGCTGGCGGCCGGGGCCAGCCGGCCAGTAGACCTCGTGTTCACCGGGCTGCGCCCGGGCGAGAAGCTGGCCGAGGATCTGCTCGGCCCGGGTGAGGCCGACCGCCGACCGCATCACCCGCTGATCCGGCACGCCCCGGTGGTCCCGCTGGCGCCGGATGTGCTCAGCACGGTGGATGTCGCGGCCGACGCAGAGTCGCTGCGCCGCGCGCTGGCCCGGTGCGCCACGGTGGACGGGTCAGCGCTGGCCCGGTAGACCGGCGGCTGGCCAGCCCCAGCCGAGACCGGCCAGCTCGCGCACTAGCCGGTCGATCTCCGCGGCGGTGGCCTCATAGCCAGCCAGCGGGCCGCCTACAGGATCGGCAACGTCATCGGCTGGATCCTCGCCGAGCAGGTCAAACCGATCACGATCGGTGTTCAGTACAGTCAGCCAGCCCGCCAGTGACTCGCCCACTCTGCGCGGCCGGGCCCGGTCGGCGCGACGGATGAGCTCCTTGAGGGTGAAGACGCGGGGCCAACTGCCGACGGCAACGACCGCAGCGTGACGAGCGTGCTCACGGGCCATCGCCAGGACCAGGGACGCGGAATCGAGGTCGGCGGCAGACACGGTCCGGCTGCGGTGTCTGCTGACGTCCAGCCCATAGTCGGCCAGGACGGCGATCACCTCGAGAGGCGGCCGCTCCCCGGTGCTACCGCCGACCCCGGCGGAACGCACCGCCAGCGATGCGTCTGCCGCACCGAGCCGCTTGGCCAGCAGGGCCGCGGCCATCACGGACCGGCATCGGTTGGCCGTGCACAAGACCAGGACCCTGTCGGGTGGATGATCTTCCGGCATGGCCTCAATCCCGGTTGCGGCAATCAAGAAGAAGTCATCTTACTAAAAGTAACCAGTAGTACACTCTCTGTTCCCAGAGGGTGGCGCGTGATGCCGACGTTACGTATGCGGGGGGGCGGACCGAATGGCGGAGCTCAGCAACGGACCCACATTGCGCAGCTACCTGCTGGTAATCCAGCGCCGGAAATGGTGGGTTATCGGGCTGGTCGTCGCCGGGCTGGGGGCCAGCCTGCCCCTGACGCTGACGCAGCCGAAACAGTACTCCGCGACGGCACAGCTGCTGGTGCAGTCCGCCGGGCAGGGCGGTAGCCTGATCGGCGCGCAGCAGAGCGTGACCACGACCGACGTGCAGACCGATCTGCAGCTGGCCACAAGCGCTCCGGTGGTGGAACTGGTCCGCCAGAAGCTGCACAGTGCCCCGTCGATATCTGCCGTTGAAGTGGCCCAGACCAACGTCATATCGCTGACCGCGGTCAGCGGCACGCCCGCCCGGGCGGCGCAGGTCGCGAACGCTTACGCCAACGCTTTCGTGACCCGGACCCGCACGGTGGCCATCGCCAACCTCACGGCCGCACAGGATCAGATCCAGATCCAGATCACTTCGCTGAACAAGCAGATCGAGTCCATGCAGGCAGGGCCAGGCAATGGCCCGCAGGTGACTGCGCTACTCAACCAGAGGGCGGTTCTTAAGGAGCAGGTGGCGCAACTCCAGGTCAATGGGGCTGCGGCCAGCAGTGGCGTGGAGTTGATCACCCCTGCCCAAGCCCCATCGTCACCCTGCTCACCCAAGCCAGTCCAGGACGCCCTGCTCGGCCTGGCCGCCGGGCTCATACTCGGCCTAAGCGCAGCGTTCCTGCGGGACAATCTGGATGATGCCGTGACCTCAAAGGAGTCCACGGAACGACTCAGCGGAACACGCGTCCTAGCTCTGGTTCCCCTAGTGAGTTCGTGGAAGAAGCGGGGCCACCCGGTCGTCGCGGCCAGTACGGAGCCCACCTCACCCGCCGCCGAGGCCTACCGTTCACTGCGCACCTCGATCCAGTTTGCGCGGCAGGCCCGCGAACTGCGGACGGTGCTGGTCACCAGTCCGGCCGCTGCCGAGGGCAAGACGTCCACGGTGGCCAACCTCGGCTCGGTGTTCGCGCAGGCTGGCGAACGGGTGGTAGTTGTGTCCTGCGACCTGCGACGGCCGCGCCTCGGCCAGTTCTTCGATGTTGCCGAGCAGACTGGGCTGACCAGCGTGCTGCTCGGCCAGATGAGCCTGGATCGGGCACTGCAGCCGGCCCGTGGCTACGACAACCTCTGGGTGCTCAGCGCTGGCCCGGTGCCAACCAACCCGGCCGAACTGCTCAACAGCGCACAGGCCCGCGAGCTGTTCGGAGCGCTGCAGGAGAACTTCGACATGGTGCTGGTGGATAGTCCGCCAGTGCTACCGGTCACGGACGCCATGGTCCTCTCGCAGTACGCCAGCGGCACTCTGATGGTCGTTGCGGCGGGTCAGACCCGGCGAGCCGCCTTGGAGCGGGCGGCCGAGCGCTTCAGCCAAGCCAGGTCACCACTGATCGGCACGGTACTGAACGAGGTAACCAAGCTGAGCGGTTACGGCTACAAATATGGATACGTGGGAGACCCCTACTGTGAGCCGTCGCCCAGTCTGGTCGACATACCGGCCCAGGCACATCGCAAGCCACGTGACCGGGCATGATCCCGGCGTATCCGTCGGCTCACCTATTTGGATTTCGCGGGCAAAGCGGACCGCGGCGCCAACGCCTTATAACGTTTGGTAGTCGCCTGACTACGTATTGCTCATGAGGCAGGTACCATTCCCTACGTGATCGGGGACCTCACGGCTGCTGCCGCCTGTGGCGGTACCGTCCTCCTGGCCGAGCCGCTGACTGTTGCGGGCCTCCGCCGCTGGTGCGTCTTGGATGTTCCGGTGCATCGCTCATCGCACACGGTTCCGACTCCCCGGGGCGGTGGGCTTCCGATCGCCGCCGGGCTGCTACTGACCGCAGCCCTCGCCCACAACGGTGCTAGTGCCGCCTTTGCGGCCGCCGTGACGCTACTCGGCGCACTGGGCCTGGCTGACGACATGCGCACCCTGCCCGCCAGCACCCGGCTGATCCTGCAGGCGGCAGGCAGCGCTGTGAGCGCCGGCCTGCTGATGACGGTGATGCACCGGCCGGTGGCAGAAGAAGTAGGGCTGGCGGTAGTCGTCGCAGTGTGGATCACCGGCTTCGTCAACGTGTTCAATTTCATGGACGGGGTGAACGGGATCTCCGCCGCACACGCGCTGATCGCCGGGGCCGCCTACGCCTGCTACGGCATCTGGGCACAGCGCCCGTTCCTGTCCGTGGCCAGCATGGCGGTCGCGGCCGGGGCACTGCTGTTCCTACCCTGGAATGTCGGCCGGGCCTGGGTCTTCCTCGGCGACGTAGGCAGCTACGCGCTCGGTGCGGCCCTGGCCGTGCTGGCCGCCGCGGCGGTGCTGCACGGAGTGCCGGCCGAGGCAATACTCGGCCCGCTCGCCGTGTACCTGGCGGACACCGGCTGGACCCTGCAGCGGCGGATCCGGGCCCGCGAGCCATGGCTGCAGTCGCACCGCACGCACGTGTACCAGCAGTGGTGCGATGCCGGCTGGTCGCATCAGGAGGTCACGTTGCTGACCGGGGCGTTGAGTATCCTCCTCACCCTGCTCGGCGCAGCCAGCCTGACCGGGGACCTTCCGCTGCGCGCTGCGGCGGATCTGGCCGGGCTGGCGCTGCTGGCCGGCTACTTGCGCTCGCCCACATTCTTCCGGCGGATCGGCTGGGCCCATGCTGTGCCTCAGCCATGCCAGTCGGCCAGCGCCATGTCCTGGGTGCCCGAGCTGGAAGGAAGGCCAGGCTGACGTGCGTATTCTCCTCGTCACGCACTACTTCCTTCCGGAGACGGGCGCCCCGCAGGCCCGACTGGAGGCGCTGGCCCGGACCTGGGCGGCGGACGGTGACACGGTCACCGTGCTCACCGGGATGCCTAACCACCCGACTGGCGTGCTGCCGCTCGCCTACCGGCACGCGGTCCGCCGCCGGGAGGTCAGGGACGGCTACCGAATCCTGCGGACCTGGCTGTACGCCACCCCGAACGAGGGCATCGCCCGCAAGACCCTGGGCCACCTGAGCTTTATGGCCAGCAGCGTGCTGCTCGGCGCGCGGGCCAGCGGCCCGGCCGATGTGGTGGTGGTGTCCTCCCCCACGTTCTTCTCCATCGGCGCAGCCTGGACGCTGGCCCGGCTCAAGCGGGCCCGGCTGGTGCTGGACATCCGGGATCTGTGGCCGGCCATCTTCACCGAACTGGGCGTGCTGACCAACCGGTGGGTCATCCGCCCGTTGGAGTGGCTCGAACTGGCCGCCTACCGGGCCGCCGACGAGATCGTGGTGGTCAGCAACGGGTTCCGGGACAACCTGGTCAGCCGGGGCGTGCCGCCGGGCAAGGTGCACACCATCCGCAACGGCGTCACGCTGGGCGGATTCGACCCGGCGGCGCCCGCCGACCCCGCGCAGCGGACTCGGCTCGGCGCACGGCTGGGCGACTGCCTCGTGCTCTATCTGGGCACCCACGGGATCTCACAGGCGCTGCCGGAGATCACCAAGGCCGCGGCCCGACTGTCCGCCCACCCGGTGCACTTCACGTTCGTGGGTGACGGCGCGGACAAGGCGCGGCTCGGATCGCGGGTGCGCGAGCTGGGCCTGCAGAACGTGACCATGCTGCCCGGGGTGTCGCACGCCGAGGTGCCGTCACTGCTGGCAGCGGCGGACATCTGCCTTGTGCCGCTACGCGACGTGCCGTTGTTCACCACGTTCATCCCGTCGAAGATGTTCGAGTACCTGGCCGCGGGCAAGGCGGTGATCGGCTTGGTGGCCGGCGAGGCCGCGCAGATCCTGCGGGAGGCGGGCGCGGCCGTAGTGCCACCGGAGGATACGGAGGCGCTGGCCGGGCTGATCCGCGCACTGGCCACCCACCCGGCCCGGCGGGCGGAGATGGGCCGGGCCGGCCGGGCGCACGTCACGCAGTTCTACGACCGGACCGCGCTGGCCCGCGAATTCCGGAAGATCCTTGAGGCGGGTGGTGACCGGTGAGACCGGGGGACGGCACCCAGGTCAGGGCACGCGCGGTCGAGCTGGTCGGCGGGAGCGCCTCATGATCTCCCGCGGCGAGGCCGTCCTCTTCACCCGGACCGCGGCCCGACTGCGGCCGGCTCAGGTCAGCGCGCGGGCCAGGCTGCGCGGCCAGCGCTGGGCCCTGGGCCACGTGCCGACCGTTCGGCGATGGCTGATGGCGGGCCCGGATCCGGCTGGCGCGGACGGCTGGCCCGCGGGCTTCACCCCGGCCGACGCGGCGCTGTGGGCGGACTGGCCGGGGCTGGCTGGCCTGCAGGGCGGGCACCTTGACCTACTCGGGCAGATCCGGCGGATCATCAGTCCCGCCCCCGGCTCTGCGGCAACGGCGCCAGACAACCCCGCCGATGCCGACACGGCCGGGACCTGTTGGCGGGAGATGGACTGGGCCGGCACCGACTGGGCGCAGGCGGACGAGCCGCTCCTGTGGCGGTTCCATCTGCACTACTGGGACTGGGCGTGGGCGCTCGTGCCCGGCCCAGCCGCCGCGGCCCCGCCGGACAGCCGGGAATGGTTCGCCGCCCTGTGGAGGTCGTGGCAGGCGGCGGTCGCCGGTGGGCGGGGCGAGGCGTGGTGGCCGTACCCCGCGTCGCTGCGCGCCTGGTCGTGGTGCGGCCTGCACCGGCCGCTGGTGGCAGGTACCCCGATCGAGGGCGCGTTCACGGCCAGCTTGGCCGCACACGCGGGCTTTCTGCGGCGGCACCTAGAGACCGACGTCGGCGGGAACCACCTGATCAAGAACCTGAAGGCACTGGCCGGGCTGGCCATGTTCTTCGGCGATGACCGGCTGCTGGCCCGGGCGCTGAGGCGGCTGCACCGCCAGCTCGCCGTGCAGGTGCTGGCCGACGGCGGCCACTACGAGCGGGCACCGGCCTACCACTGCCAGGTCCTGGCAGACCTGATCGACGTGGCCGGGCTGCTGACATCGGCCGGGCGCGAGCCCGCTGCGGAACTCACCGAGGCGATTAGCCGGATGCGGCGCTGGCTGGGCTGTGTGCTGACCCCCACCGGTAAGGTCCCGCTGCTCAACGACGGGTATCCAGTCGATGACACTCTCGTGCGTCTGCTTGAGCCGGGGCCGGTCCCCGGGGATCCGCTCACCGTCCTCCCGGACACTGGGCTGGCCCGGATGGCCTCCGGCCGCTGGCAGGTGCTGGCCGACATCGGGCCGCCCTGCCCGGGTACCCTGCCGGGCCACGCGCACGCCGACACACTGTCCTGCCTGGTCTTCATGGACGGCCTGCCGCTGATGGTGGACACCGGCACGTCGGGCTACGCCCCCGGCCCGGTCCGGATGTACGAGCGGTCCACCGCCGCGCACAACGCCCTGGTCGTAGACGGCGCGGACTCCACGCAAGTATGGGGGGCATTCCGGGCGGCGCGGCTGGCCCGCGTGAGCGGCGTGACCACCGAGGCGGACGGCAGCATCCTCGCGGTGGAGGCGGAACATGATGGGTTCACCCAGCGTCCCGGCCGCCCGCGGCACCGCCGCCGCTGGACGCTGACCTGCTCCGGGCTCCGGATCGATGACCTGGTGACGGGGCGGGGGCAGCATGAAGTCACCATCTACTGGCACCTAGCGCCGGGCTCGGCACTGCGGCTCGTCCCGGGCGGCGTGGTGGCCATCACTGAGGCCGGGGAGTTCCGGATCGGCGTGTTCGGGCCCGAGAACCTGCTCCTCAGTGTGGAGTCCGCCCCCGTGGCCATGGGCTTTGGCCGGACGGTCATGGCGCCCATGCTCGCCTGCCGGGTGGACACCCTGCTGCCGGTGCGGCTGAGCACGCAGTTGCGCCGGTCCGCCGAGTCTCAGCGGGCCAGCACCGCGGGCCCGCGGAACGTGACCCGGCCCCGGGCCGCAGCCGACGCAGGCGAGTCGGCGGGGCCGCGATTCCCCGCCGAGCCCGCGCAGATACCGGAGGGAGCCAGGTGAAACAGGTCGTGCAGCCACTGTCCGGCGGGCCAGTCGAGGTGCTCGATGTGCCCCAGCCCGTCCCGGGGGCCACCGAGGTGCTGATCCGGACGGTTGCGTCGGTGATCTCGCCGGGCACCGAACGGGCGGTCACCGCGTTGGCCCAGTCCAGCCTGCTCACCAAGGCCCGGGCCCGCCCCGACCTAGTCCGGCAGGTGATCCGGAAGGCCCGGGCCGAAGGGCTGACCGCGACCAGGCAGGTGGTCCGCAGCCGGCTGGCTGAGGACCTGCCGCTGGGGTACTCCTCAGCAGGCGTCGTGCTGGAGGCGGGTGCGGCGGTGACCGGGGTGCGCCCCGGCCAGCTGGTAGCAGCCGGTGGGGCGGGCAAGGCCAACCACGCCGAGTTCCAGGCTGTGCCCGGGCTGCTGTGCGCCACGGTGCCCGGTGGGGTAGCGGCGGAAGACGCGGCGTTCACCACGATCGCCGCGATCGCACTGCACGGGCTGCGGATCGCCGACGTGGGACCGGGCGCCAAGGTCGTGGTCCTGGGGCTGGGCCTGATCGGCCAGCTCGCGGCCCGGCTGGCGATGGCCACGGGCTGCGACGTGGCCGGGATCGACCCGGCCGACTACCCGCGAGGCGTGGCCGCCGACACCGGGGTGCTGGCTCTGGATGAGTCCGGGGACGCCACCACCGACCGGATACTGAGCTGGTCCCGGGGACGCGGCGCGGATGCGGTCCTGGTCTGCGCTGCGGGCCGCTCCTCGGATGCGGTGATGCGGGTGCCGACGCTGTGCCGAGACCGGGCGGCCGTGGTCATCGTGGGCGACGTCGGGCTCCACCTGGACCGCAGGCCCTTCTACGCGAAAGAGCTGACCCTGCGCTTCGCCCGCTCCTACGGGCCAGGACGGTACGAGCCGTCGTATGAGGAGTGGGGTGTGGACTTCCCGGCCGGGCAGGTGCGGTGGAGCGAGGGCCGCAACTTCGAGGCCGTACTCGATCTGCTGGCCACCAGGCGCCTCGCCGTGGCCGACCTAGTCACCCACGCCTTCGGCATTGCCGGAGCGGACGCCGCCTATCGGCTGATCGAGCGCCGCTGCGAGCCATACCTTGCTATCCGGCTGGACTACCCGGCAGCGGGGGGCCCGGCGGCCGGAGCGGTCCGGCTTAGGCCCGCTCGCACGGCCAGCGCATCGCCCGGCATCGGCTGGGCCGGGGCGGGTGCCTTCTCCACCGGCACCCTGCTGCCCGCCTTCCGGGCCGCCGGGTTCGGCCACTTCGTATCGATCACCTCGGCTAGCGGGCTGTCCGCCCGACGGGCCGCCGAGCGGCACGGATTCGAACAGGCGGCATCCGGATTCGGCACGCTGCTCGATGACCCCGGCGTCGAGGTGGTTGTGATCGCGACCCCGCACGACACCCACGCGGACCTGGCGATCCGGGCGCTGGCGGCCGGAAAGCACGTGTGGTGCGAGAAGCCGCTGGCGCTGACCCTGGACGAGTTGGACGCGGCCGAGAAGGCCTGGCGTGAATCGGGATGCCAGCTCGCGGTGGGCTTCAACCGGCGCTGGTCCCCCGCGGTACGGGCAGCCCAGCAGGCGCTGGCCAGGACTAACGCCTCCAGGCTGGTCGTGTACCGCGTGGCGGCCGGGCCGGTGCCGGACGGTCACTGGTACAGCGACCCCCGCCAGGGCGGTCGCCTGCTCGGTGAGGTCTGCCACTTCGTGGACACCGCCCAGGCCCTGGTGGGCGCCCCGATCGAAGACGTGATCGCGCTGCCGGGGGGTGGCGGGACGGGCGTGGCGCATGGGGATGATGGTGCGGTCTCGCTCCGGTTCAGCGACGGGTCGCTGGCGGTCATCGCCTATGGCAGCGCGGAGCCGGTGGCGGGCAAGGAGCACATCGAGGTCCAGGCCGGTTCGGCACGCGTGGTCATCGATGACTTCCGCTCGGTCTCGGCAGCCGGAAAGACGATTTGGAGGGGCCGCACGGACAAGGGGCACAGGGCCGCCACCACCGCGTTCCGGAAAGCCGTGGCGAGCCAGGCGGAACTGCCGACCGAGGCCCTGCTGGCCAGCATGCGCGCCACGATCCAGGCCTCTGCGGTTGGGCTGGGTCACCGTGCCTGACCAGGCGACCCGCGGCCCAGCACTCGTCCAGCAGTTGTTCGATGAGAAGGCCGCGACCTGGTCCACGAAATACGCGCCAGCCGGCCGCCTGGCGGGACGGCTCACCCGGTTCGCCGACGCGGCCAGATATCACGTCCGGACCGACGGCCGAGTGCTGGATCTCGGCTGCGGGACGGGGAACCTGGCGCGGCATCTCGCGGCGACTGGAATGTCCGTGACCGGTTGCGATATCTCGCCGCAGATGCTGCAGCATGCGGCCCGGGCCGAGCCGACCAGCGCAGTCAGCTGGGTTCAGCTCGACCCCGCGTGGCGTCGGCTGCCGTTCGCGACCGCCAGCTTCGACGCCGTGATCGCGTCAAGCGTTCTGGAGTACGTCAGCTCACCGGCCGCGGTCATCGGCGAATGCGCCCGGATCCTGGCCCCCGGGGGGGTCATGCTGTGCACGGTCCCCGATGTCACTCATCCCGTGCGCTGGCTCGAGTGGCCGGCCGACCGGGCCGCCAGGGTACCCGCCGTGCGCGCGGCGAGCCGGGCCTGGCCACGGCTGGCGCGCTACGTGACCTACCTGCAAACCTCTCGGCACCGCCATCCCGCGGCCTGGTGGTGCGCTGTGGCCGCGCGGGCCGACCTGACCACCCTTCCCCGGCCAACTAGGGCGGGCGAGCGTTCACCGCTCCGCCTTTTCAACTTCCAGTGTGGCGAGAAATAGGGAGACTCAGATGACTGCGACTGTCTTCGTCGACGCGGCCGGCGGCCACACCGGGGGCGCCGGCCGGTTCCGGGTCGAGCTGTATGAATACCTCAAGCGCTCCAAGCGGGCCGATATCAAGGTCATCGGTAGGGGGCGCCGGCTGGACTCCGCCTGGCTGCTGCGGCGGGAGATCGGCCGGCCGGTCCATGGCCGCCTAGTCGCGCTCAACAACGTGAGCTTCGTGGCACCGGGCGGCGAGCGGTGGACCCGGCTGGGCAACCCGCTCGACTTCCTGACCGACCAGGAATGGGCGAACCTGCACCCGACGCTGCGCCGGGAGACCCGCCTGCGGGCGCCGGTCGTGCGCCTGGCCGCCCGGCGGTCGGACGTTATCGTGACCCCCTCCGCCGGCATGGCGGAACGGGTCGCGGCCGTCATGCCCACCCTCAGGAGCCGGATCATCCCGCGTCTAAACCCGGTCTCTCCGGACTCGGTCCCCCGGATCCCCCGCGAGCCCATCATCTTGTGCCCGGTCGTGTTCCATGCCTACAAGCACATGGTCGCCCGGCTCACCGAGTGGATCACAGCGGTCGACCAGCACATCGACCCGGCGGTCAGGATGATCGTGACCGCCACCAGCAAGGAGGTCCCGGCCAGCATCGCCGGGCACGCCCGGATCGAGCTGGTCGGTTCGGTGCCGCACGCGGAACTCCGGAACCTATGGGCGCGCAGCCAGGCCATCTTCTTCCCCAGCCCAATCGAGTCCTTCGGCTTTCCACTGGCCGAGGCGAGGGTCAACGGGCAATCGGCGATCGCGCTTGACACGCCCCAAAACCGAGAAGTCGCCGGCCCATCCCTGTGCGGATTCACCATCGGCGACCCGGAATCCGTCCTAGCCGCGACCCAGCGCGCGCTGGCGGCGGATCTACCACCCGATGCCGCACCATTCGAGCCCAACGCCTACTTCGAATGGCTCTTCGGGCCCCCGGCGGCCTGAGCGGCGTCACCGGCCAGCCACCGCTCGCGAGCAGGGAAGGCTCATGTTCGATTATTTCTGCCCGGGCCCCCGGATGGGCCTGCGGACCGGCGCGGCCCTCGAATCCGTGGGGCTGCTGCGCAGCGCCCACGTCGACGCCTGCCTCCTGCCCGGGCTGACCGCGCGTCTCCTGCGTCAGGTCGCCGGCCCGCGGGTGGACAACCGCGTCGTGCATGATGTCCCGGCGGCGCGCCTCCACCGGCACCCTCAGCTCCTGGCCACCGCCCAGATCCGGCGGCGGCTGGCGCTGGCGGGGCGGGACACTACGCCGGTGGACCGCATGCTCGTCCGCATCTATTCCGCCATCGCCCGGCAGTGCACCTCGGAAGCGGTTATCGGCATCCAGACAAACTGCCTGGAGCTGTTTGAGGGCCGGACGCTGCGAATCATGGAGCAGGTTTCCCCTCCCGTCCGCTACGAGCGTGCCGTCGCGGCGCAGGAATTGGCCCGTTTCGCGGGATGGGCACCCGCGGGCGTGACCACGGTGTCGCCACGGGACCACCGCATGGAGGCTGAATGGGGAAAAGCCGAGCTGATATGGGTTCCCTCGCCGCATCTCATCGATATCTCCAGGGAGTTCGGAGCCGACCCGGCCAAGTTCCGGGTGGTTCCGTATCCGATAGCCAGGCCGACCCCGCGGGCGGCCAGGGCCGCCGGGGCTTCCCGGAAGCTGCGCGCCATCTTCGCGGGCACCCTGATGCTGGAGAAGGGTGTCCAGTACATTTATGAGGCACTGCGCGCCCGGCCAGACCTACCGGTAGAGATGCATTTCTTCGGGGCCTCCAATCTCACCGCGCTGGGACTGCGGCGGCTGGCGGATGTCGGCACGGTCCATGGGCACATTCCCCGGTCGTTGCTGCTGGAGGAACTCCGCCGGGCCGACGTCCTGCTCTTCCCCTCCCTTTCCGAAGGCAGCGCGCTCGTAACCCTGGAGGCGACCTCCCTCGGGCTCCCGGTGGTCGCAACCCGGGAGGCCGGCGCTCCCGCGAGCGCGATGCTGATACCTGCGCGCAGCCCGGAGGCGATCATCGCGGCCATCGAGTCGCTGGCCGATGACCCGGGACGGCTGGGGTGCCTCACCGCAGCCGCGCTGGCGGAATCGGCCCGGCGCGGCTTCGCGGCATACGCCAGCAACATTCTCAGGGCCCTGGACCGGCGCGATCAAGCGTCCGGAAAAACGCCCTGTAACGACCCATCATGACTATCAACGCCGCAGGCGGCCCGCGCCTGGCACCGATCCCGCACTCGCGGCCGCACTTTGGCCACCGCGAGCGCCTGGCGGTCCTGGCGACGCTGGATCGCTCCTGGGTGGGCGCGGGAGGGCCGGCCAGCGAGGAACTGGAACATGCGCTCACGTCCCTGTTCGGGCGCCCGGCGGCCATGGCCGTGGCTTCCGGGTCCGCGGCCATGGAGGTGGCGCTGCGCGCCGTGGGGGTGGGCGGGGAACTGGTGGCCGTCCCCGCGTTCGCCTGCGGATCCATCGAGCGGGCGATCGTGCGGTCCGGGGGGCGCCCCCATCTCGTCGATGCCGACCCCGGTGACCTGTCCTTTCCCCAAGGCGTGCTGAGCTCGCTCGCTGGCACGTGCCGGGCGGCGATCCTCATCCATCAGTTCGGGCTCCCCGCGGCCTCGGCGATAGAGGCCGCCGACACCCCGATGACGGTCATCGAAGACGTCACCACCTGCATCGGCGGTCGGCTCATGGGGCGCGCCGTGGGCACCTTCGGGCGGCTCGTCGTGATGTCTTTCTCCGCCACCAAGATGGTGTGCGGCGGAGAAGGCGGCGCCGTGCTGGGATCCGCCGGGGATGTCGAGGCAGCGAGGCGGTGGACCGACCCCGAGTCGGACTTGCCTCCCGACGCGCCGGTTCCGCACGCGAAGATGCCCGACCTGGCCTGTGCCCTGGCCCGGGCCCAGCTTGCGCGGCTGCCGGAGTTCGTATCCCGCCGTGCGGAGATAGCGCGCCGCTACGACGAGGCGCTCGGCGGGCAGGCCCACCGGGTGCTGCGCCCGGCCGGGGACCGGACCGGGACCTGGTGGCGCTACCTGGTGGCGGCCGCAGGGGACGCGGCGGGCGTTGTCGAACGGGGACGGGCCCAGGGGGTCTACCTCAGCCACCCGGTCCCCAGGCGCCGGTGGGCGGGCCGGGGCAGCTTCCCCGTGTCGGATCAGATGCAGCGGACCCTGGTCTCGGCGCCGATCTATCCCTCCCTGACCGATAACGAAATCGACCATGTCCGGCGCACCCTCGCTGAGGCGATTGGAGTCAGATGAGCAAGTGTGCGACGGGCGTCTATCTCGCGGCGCTGCTTCTGGCCGAGGTCGGCATCGCCCATGCGCCGGCCTCCGCTGGCGCCTTCTGGCTCACGCTGCTGCTGACGGTCTGGATTATCGCGGTGATATGGGCGGTGACCAGGCACTCCTTCTCACTACCGTTCGCCGCGATCCTAGCCGCGATGTTCCTGTTCGTGATCTATCCTGCTATCGCGGCGCAGATCTTCCATCAGACCACGATCGCAGGAATCGACGCGAGCGCTGGCGTCGCCCGCGCCCTCCAGATCGCCGCGCTGGCTCAATGCGGGATGCTGGCCGGCGCGATCGCCGCCCGGACGGCCCGCCCTGCCGCAGGGTTCCGCAGGCTCCGTCCGATGCTGTCATCGTCGCACCTCGACCAGGCAATGCGCTGGTCCGTCGCCGGCGGGATCGGCGGGATCGTCGCCTACAGCGCCGCGGGCGGCGCGAGCCTGCTCAATTACTTCGCCTTTACGACAGCGGGCGGGTACGGCTCCTTCACCAGCCAGTCAGCGGGAAACTACGCCGCCCTGCTGGCAATGCAGTGCATCGCCGGACTGGCGCTGGTCCTGCTGCCCCTGCGCCTAGGTCGGACGAACGTGAGCCGCCGCCTCGGCCCGTTGCTCCTGGCGGCCCTGGCCGTCTTCGTGCTGCTCGGCGGCGGCCAGCGAGGACGGTTCCTAGTTCCCGCCTTCGCCGCGCTCCTGATCTGGCTGAAGACCAGCGATAAGGGCCGCCGGCCGCGGCGGATCGCGGTGGCGGGCCTGATCGTGACGGTTACCCTGGCCGGGCTCATCGGGGTGGCCCGCGGGTCGGCCGACACCCGCCACGTGACCGTGAGCACGGCTCTCGAACAGCCGTTTGGGTCCGGGAACAACCTCTTCCTTCCGCTCGCCGCTATGGCGAGCACGGTGCCGGGTCAGTTCACCTACCTCGGCGGCGCCAGCTATCTGGACATACCGGCCTATGCGGTTCCGCGCGCATTGTGGCCAGGCAAGCCTCAGGACGCCATCCTGGCCCTGACTAGAACTTTCGACAACAATGCCGGCCTGGCCGTCCCCGAATTCGGGGAGATGTACGTGAATTTCGGATTGGCCGGCGTCGTGATCGGCTCGGTGCTGCTCGGCGCACTCGTCGAGGTGCTATCGCTGCGGCTGTCCCGCTCGGGGAGTATCCGGGAATCGGTGTTCATCGCCGTCTGCTCCGGCGTTCTCCTGTACATCTTCGCCCGGGGCGCCATCGCCGCGATCCTTACCACGTTCGAACCGCTCCTCGTCGCCGCCGCGCTCATTTGCCGCCGACGATCGCCCGTTCTGGACCAGGTGCCCGGGCCCGGCGAACCCGGCTCTCCTGAGATCCAGCCCCCCGCGAAGCCAGCCAGCCCGATTGCGGCGCCGTGAGCAAGCACCGGCGGGCCCCGAGCAAACACCGGCGCGATCGGCCTGAACTGTTCAGCAACACGATCGCCGCATGGTCCTGGTCTCAACTGGCCCTGGCCGTCTCGATTCTCACGCTCCCTCTGATCACGCGCTTCCTCAGCGCTGACGAGTTCGGGTTGTGGACGGAATTGCTGTCCCTGTCGGCGGTCGCCACGGTGGCCGACCTGGGAATGTCGTCCGTATTTCTGCGCCGGATGACGGATCAGTCCGATGCCAACCGGGTTTCCATCATGCGCAGCACCACCGCGTTCTACCGGGCGAGCAGCGCCATTCTCACCGCAGGCCTCTTGATTGCCTGTCTGGTGCCCGGGGGGTTGCTGAGCCCGTACCTATCGCACACGAAGGCGCCAGTGCTGACCGCGATCCTGGTCATCGCCCCGATAGGGGTCAACCTCAGGTGCCAGTCGTGGTCGCTGGAATTGCTGAACGAGGGCCGGGTGGACCTGGAACGGATCTTCGGCGCGGGGCCAGCCGTCGTCGGCACAGTCCTCTCGACGCTGGCCGCGTACCGGTTCGGCACAGCCGTCGCCGTGGCAGCTGCTTATGCAGCTGTGGAGATCGCCTTCGACATCGGCTTGGTGGTGGTGGCGAATCGGCGCTCGCCGCGTCAGGCCGGGGCGGGCGCCCGGACCACCCTTACCGCGTGGCGCCGGCTGTGGCGCGAGTCCACCAAGGTCCTGGTCATTGACATGGCACCGCGCCTCAGCATGCCTATCGGCATCGCTGTGGTGGGCTACGTCGCGGGCCCGGCGGCGGCCGCCACGTACGGGCTGGCCTGGAAAGCGAGCAGCGTCCTGCAGCGGTTCTTTACCCCCTTCACCGATAGCCTGTTCGTGTCCCTGTGTCGGGCCACCACCGGCAGCCGGCCGATCGTCGCGAAGCTGGCGGTCCGGCTTTCTACCGTCGCCCTGACCGGCGGCGCCACCGCGGCGCTCATCGTCGTGTCGGCCGGCGGGACCGGAATGCGCTTGGTGTTCGGCAGCGGCTACGGGTCCACCGCGTGGGTTCTGCTGATTCTCCTGATTTCCGAGACGATCCGCAGCATGTGCCGACCCTTCCTCCGCAAGATCCAGTCAGAGAACGGCATCGGGTCGCTGCGCTACTGGTTCATTGTCAGCCTGGCGGCCCAGATCCCCCTGTCGATCATGGCCGCCGAGCGATGGTCGGCGGCGGGAGCCGCCGCGGCCGTCCTGGGCTGCGGTGCCATCTTCGAGGCGGGGCCGGTGGCCCGTAGGCTGAGCGCATACCACCACGCGAACGGCGCCCGGGGCAGACCGGTGCTCAGGCAGGCGCTGGCCGTCATCGGCGCCGGATCCGTGCTCGCGCTGCTCGCCTGGGAACGCCAGTGGCTGTGCCCGATCGTAATCGCCACGGCCGCCGCCGGGGCGGCCACGACCGGGCTCCTCACCCTCCGCCAAATCATGAGGTACCTGGCGGCCGTCCGCCCGGTGACGAGCGCGTCGCTGGCATCCGAGCCGAGAGGTCAGGAAACATGATCGTCATGTTCCAGCGGGCGCTGGCACCTTACCGGGTACCGCTGTTTAACCAACTGAGCGGCGCGGTGGGCGGCGCCTTCACGCTAGTGCTCTCCCGGCCTGATCCGATGCCGTACCGCCAGTGGACGATCCCGTGGTCCGAGATTGACTTCAAGGTCGTTGTCCTGCCCGGCCATCACCTCGACGTTGGGCGGGCGACCGTGCAGGTATCCCGCGGCGTCCGCGCCAGGCTGGATGAGCTGAGGCCAGAGGCGATCGTCCTCAGCGGGTGGGATGTCCATGCCTGCTGGACCGCAATGGGATGGGCCCGCAAACACGCGGTACCGCTGATCGGCTGGGTGGAAAGCTCGCAGCGCACCGGGAAGCACCGGGGGGCCGTCAGCAACGCCATTAGGCGCCGCTTCCTGCAGGCCTGCTCGGCGGCGATCGTCCCCGGGGCCGCCGCCGAAGCCTTCATTCACGAGATGGCCCCGGCGCTCCCCTGTCATCACGCGCCCAACGCGGTGGATGAGCCGGAACTGCGAGCGCTCAGCCAGCCTTCTACGCAGGAGGCCGCCCTCTTCATGGGAGCGCTGACGGAGCGGAAGGGAGCTGACCTCGTCCTCGCCGCCGCGCCTGGGCTTCTGCGGATCTTCCCGCGCCTGATAATGGCTGGTGACGGTCCCCTGCGCCGCGAGGCCGTCGCCCTGGCCGCACGGTTGCCCGGACTGGAATACGCGGGCTTCGTCGAGGGTAGCGAGAAGGCCCGGCTCTTCGCGCGGGCGGGCGTCGTGCTCATCCCCAGCCGACGGGATCCATGGCCGCTGGTGGCCTGCGAGGCCCTGGTGGCGGGCCGGGCCGTCGTGGCGGGACCCGGCGTGGGATCGCTGCCAGATCTGGAACAGGCCGCCGGCGACGCGGTGTCCGCTATGCCGGCCGCCACCCCGCAGGATCTCATCGACGCGGCCCGGCGCGCGCGAGGCCAGGTGGTGCCGCCCGGGCTACGCGAAGCCTTCCGCCCGGAGTCGGTGGCCGCGGCGATAGCGGCGGCCACGCGGTCCGCCGCTTCGCGGGAAGGAAAGAGCTACGCTTTTCCTGGGCGCCGCACATAGCCATAACGCAACCGCAGCGGCAGGGTGATCACCGCGGCGATAGCCCGCCGGCCCCATGGGCCTGCTTTCCAGGCGTCATCCTCGACTATGGCAACGCGACCGTGCCGGAACCGCATCGGGTTCCCGGATATGATGTGACCGGAATCGAGATCCACAGCCTTCTCGCCATTAGGGGCGGCTCTCATGACGCCCAGATCCTGGCGGGCGATCCCCGACCGGACGTCCGTCACGACACCGGCTGGGTCGCGGACGAGATCCTCGTACCGGACCCGTACGTAGGGAAAATGCATCCGCCGGGCCGTCCACTCGACGGCCGCGTTCATGGCCAGCCACAGCAGCGCGGACTTGACCGCGCCGAATCTGGGCATGAGGACACGCCCTTCGGGATCTTCCACTGGTGGGCGCAACCAGGAATGCATGACCGCTCGCGGATCCCGGACCAGGTGCACAACGCGGATGTCCACTGCGGAAATGTGCGCCAGCAGCATGAGGTAGGAAGCCAGTTTTGATGAGTCAACGACGGCGGTATCGCCGCTCACATCCCGCACCGTGCGGTAGAACCGCCCCGTCACGTCGAAGAAGTCAGCTGGCGCTGACCTGATGATGGCGCGCCTCGTCCAGGGGATGAAGAAGCGCCAGATCGCCCGGGCGGGCAGGATGCCGCGCAGGTAGCTGGCGATCGCCTCGGTCGCACCAGCGGGCAGCGCAGCGAAGCTGTCGCTCCCGACCGCTCGCCAGAAACGGCAGCGGGAGAAGTGCGCTCCGCACGAGCAGAGCTCGTCATCGACGAGGCCCATCTTCCACACGGAACAGAGCTCGCCTCCGCTGTGGAAGCCCGGCGTGCTGCCGAGGAGGCGATCGAGCAGGGTGCTGCCGCTGCGCCCAAAGCCCGCGATGAAAAGGACGGGCACGGCTGACTCGCGCTGGCCTGGCGCGCCGAGAGGCCGGGCCGCCAGTGCCTGCGCGGCGCGCAAGCTGTCAGCCGACGGCATGCCGCTCCAGGGCGACCTCCGACAGCACCTGCCTGGTGGCGCCGACCCCCGTGGTGGCCAGCAGGTCCAGGACCGACGGGTCGGCCAGCCCCCGCCGGGTTACTGGTGCCTTCCAGGCCTGCACCGCGACGTCCACGCCCTCCTCCCGGAAGCGCTCCAGCGGCAGGTAGGACAGGCCGGGTGTCCCGGTGATGTACGACGTGCCGCCGACCTTCTTGACCAGGTCCAGGACAAGCTGCCCTTTGGCGGAGCCCACATCGAGGTCGCCGCTCCGGACGACCTGGACGGATGGCGCCAGAAGCCGCCGGGCGGACTGGAAGGTCCGCCAGCAGACCTCGGCGATCCTCTGCGCCTGCTGCTCGTAGACGGCCTCGACCGTTTGCTCCACCGCCTTCCAGTGCGGGCGCCGGGAGTAGCATTGGCGAATGGTCATCATGTGCCGCTGCCATTCCGGCTGCACGCCCGCCTCCGACCACAAGGCGAGCCTCGACCCTTTCAGCGGCAGACGGAGCACCACAGGCCGTCCGTCAGACGACTCGACCAGTGTCCTGTCTTCCCACTTAGTGGCCGAGCGGGAGAACTTGACCGAGTCCAGCCAGATGTACACATCGCTCGACAGAACGCGATTCCACACGTGGGCCCGCGCCCAGTAGGTAGGCTGCGTGATCGCCACCCTCACTGTAACGCCCCCACCGTCAGCCGCAGCGCCCGAAACGCCTCGGCGTATTCCAGCCCAGCGAAGGAGCCGCGCAGCCGCGCCCAGTTGGTGACCACGCCAGGGTCGATAACCTGCCGCCCGGCCTGCGATCCGTTGTAGAGCGTTACTGCCGCCAACTTCCGGTCCATGACCAGCGACACGTCCACATAGTAATTGAGCTCGACCTCACGCCCGTCGTAACCCCAGGCCGAACCGGGGTATTCGTAGCACAGGACCGTCTTCGCCACGTAACCGAACCGCGACAACGGCCGGGTGGCCGCGAGACCCGACTCGAACATCACCACATGATCCTGATGGTAAGAGGGAGAAGGGATGCAGACGGTTTCCGGGCTCTCGGCCGCGAGAACCTTCTCGATCTTGCCCACCAGCGTGCGCCGGTCGACCGAGAGCATCCTCGCCTCGTACTCCTTGCCGTACAGCACGACGAACCGGAAGCCGAGCTCGGCGGCCACCTCGTCGATCTCGATCCCTTCGTCGCGGGACTCCACGCCGAAGATCACAAGTGGGTCACTCGCGCGGGCGAGTACCCCCCCACATCCCAGAGTCTCGTCGTCCATGTGCGGGGCGACGACCACCACGTCAGCCACAGCCCTTCCTCACCTTCTCCGTGACAGGACGGTCGGCGATCTCGACCAATCGTAGGGAATTCAGGCTTGAACGGAAGCTTGTTTTACAAACGCAGAGTTCTCCGAGCGGCCCCTTTAGCTTCCTGCACCCAGAAGATAGCACAGGTGCTCGTTAAGCTCGCCAGTGATAGCCATAATTACTCCGCACCCATGGGTTCTATTCATTTCCTGAGATATTAGGGGATAGCGAGAAATTTGTGGGCGTGGCTGATTCCTGAAGGCCGCTTTCTAGTCCTGGGAAGGGTATGCTGGCTGCTCTCCTCAGGAAGAAAGAGAGGACGCTCATGTTGACCGATTCCTCCGGAATTTGTGATGCCCCGCCCATACGATGATGCGTCGGCCCGGGACGTTCCCTGGCTCGCCGAGAGCAGTCCGCAGGCCTGGGATTCCTACGCCAGCGGCGGAGGACCCGACTATCTCATTGCCGACTGCGGCTCGCCGGCGTCTCACGAGCGCCGCCTGAGAGCGCTGCTGCACCTGCCGACCGGCGAGACCGATAGCCTGCTCGAGCTGGGCTGCGGGACCGGGCGGCTCGCAGACCTCGTCCCGGGCGGCATGTCGTATGCTGGCCTTGACTGGTCCGGTGAGGTCATCACGCTGGCCCAGCGGCGGCGACCTGGGGGCTCGTTCCGCTGCGGCAGCGTGGCCGACCTCACCCCGCACGACTGGGTCGTCGCCTCCGGCCCGTTCAATTATTCGGAAGGCTGGTCGAAGCGGCAGACGGCGGAGGCAATCGCCGCGATGTGGGGCGCCAGCAGGCGCGGCATTGCGGTCACGCTACTGCGCGTTCCGGCCAACGGGCGGCTTCATTACGACGCCGCCGAGTTGATCTCCTTCCTGGCCGGGTGCGACTGGGCTCACCTGGAGCTGGACCGGTCCTACCTGCCAAACGACATCTGCCTGCGGGCCTGGCGCGATTGTCCGGCAATGCCCGACTCAGGATTATTGCACCCATGAAGCAAAAGGTCAAATCGCGAATTATTAGCCTGTACAGTAAGCCACATTCTCACCCGGCACGATAGATTGGAAGACTGCTAGCCTAGGCTTATGGAAATATCAACCTGGGAAGAGGCCCAGAAGAGCGAGTTGGCCGTTTGGCAGCGCACCGCAAATGACATATCAGAAGTTCTTGCCGAAATCGCAGAAACTGCCGCTCTCGTCCGCTTCGGAGCCCAGCACGGTCTCGACACGTGCACGAGTGTTATGGAACTGGGGATTGGGCCTCTCGGTATTGGGTGGTCAGCCTTCACGCCGACCACGCGGGCGATCGGCGTCGATCCCCTGGCCCGGCTGGCAATCAGTACCGGAAACGATCACGTCGATCAATTTGTCGCGGGCCTCCAGAAGCGCACCGAGTTCATCCAGGCGGACGCGACCAAGCCGCTCCCGCTGAATGAGGCCAGTTTTGACCTCGTCGTCTGCGATAACGTCGTGGACCACACGCAGAGCCCGCTGGCCATCCTGGCCGAAGGCAGGCGCCTCGTGAGGCCCGATGGCCACCTGCTCTTCACCGTCAACGTGTTCTCCGCCGTCGGGCTAGTGAAATGGCGGCACGTTACGCGGCGCCTGCACCCGAATCACACTAATGTGCTGTGCCACCCGCACTCGTTCCTGGAAGGAAGCCTGGGCAACCTGCTTTCCGGCGCGGGCTGGCAGGCACTCGTGACCGACGCCCCCGGACGGCCCACACGCCGCGTGGCTGGGCACTCCTACCAGGTGCGTGTGATCGCACGCCCGGTCTGACTCCAGGCCAGCAATGCTCACGTTTGCTACTGCTTCTGCAGGAGGTAGGCCGCGGCCTTGGGACGCAAATGGTGCCAGGGCCGGGACGCCCGGTAGTGGACATTCCGCGCCATGATCCGAGCCAGCAGCGCGTCAATCCGCACGGCCCGGGGATCGTTGTAGGGGTTGGGCCCGAGATGCCTGGTCACCGCTACGGTGCAGAGCGACCGGTGGCAGACCCTGAACCCCTGCTGGACGAGGTCATCGAGCACCGCGAGCGGAATGCCACGGCCGTACCGCCCCAGCCCGGCATGCTCCGGCTGCTCCAGGTTCATCGCGACGATCGGCTCCCGCAGGAGCAGCCAGCCACCGGGCGCCAGGCAGCGACGCAGTTCGGCGAAGGAGGCGACGGGGTCCGGCAGGTAGGTGAGCACGCCAAAGCAGGTGATGAGGTCGAACGCACCGCTCGGTTCGGCTATCGACCCGTCATCGACTGGTCCCCTCGCCTCGGCCCCGGCTTCGGCGAGGGCCGGGTGCAGCGCAAGCCCGGACGCGTCGATGACCGTGACCCGCTGGGCCTGGCCCAGAACCGGCAGGATCTCTTGCCCGTCACCTCCGCCGAACGCCAGCACCCGGCCGAACCGCGCGTCGGCCGGAAGGTGCCGGAACCCGTGATAGTGGCTGAGGGCCGCGTCGGTGTAAGTCTGGCGCAGGTCAGCCCTCCGGGACCGCCACCGACGGACTTCAGCGTCAATCCACTCTGACGCCCGGGCCGGATCCTGTACCCGAAGGAGTTCCTCACGGTCTGGCATCGAGCCTCGCTCAGGACAGCCGGGCCGCCAATGGCGGCCAGCCTTCCGTGCTGCTGGCCATGGCCAGGCTCACCGCATAACGGCTATGGTCAAAACTCTAAGTGATAATCATATTGCCGAGGGTGGTAATCCTAGCGTGCCCGGTGGTCTCATGTGACGATCGGTGACGGCGCGCCGCCAGCACGGCGAACTCCGGGCAGGGCGACGGCCCAGTGCGGCCACCGGTAGCCGCCCGTCCCGGGCCCCGTCAGGGCTGGATGCGGCCAGGACCAGGGTGACGTCGTCTTCGCCGTGCGGGCCGAGTACCTGGGTAATGTTCTCGCAGCAGCTGTCCAGGGTGCCGTCCGGGCGGGCCAGCGCCCTGCTGAGCGCGTCGCGCAGCGCGGTGATGCCGTCCTCCAGCGACCGGGCCCGGGTCTCCACCAGGCCATCGGTGTACAGCGCGAGGACCGCTCCCGGCGGGAGCCCGACCTCGGTGGTCTCCACCGAGCCGGTACCCAGGCCGAGCGGCAGCCCGGCGGGCAGCTCGAGCAGCCGGGCCGGGCCGTCCGGCCCGGCTACGGCGGGCGGCGGGTGACCGGCCGCGGCGATCACGCAGTTGCCGCCCACCGTTTCGACGACCGCAGCGACACAGGTGGCGAACGGGGCGCCAGGCAGGCTGGCCGCCATCCGGTCCAGCTTGCGCAGTATCTCGCCGGGCGGCAGGTCCAGCTCGGCCAGGGTGTGCGCCGCGGTGCGCAGCTGCACCATCACCGCGGCCGCTTCCGGCCCGTGCCCATTGCGTCGCCGACGATCAGCATGGCCCGGCCGCCGGGCAGTGCCACGATGTCGTGCCAGTCCCCGCCGACCACCGACAGGCCCACCGGCAGGAACCGCCCGGCCACCTCCAGGCCCGCCGGGACTTTGGACTCGGACGGCAGCATGCCTTGCTGCAGCGCGACCGCGGACCGCCGCTCCCGGTCATACAGCCGGGCGTTGTCGATGGACACGCCGGCCCGCGACGCCAGCTCGTCGGCCGCGGCGATGTCCGCGGGCCCGAAGCTCGGGCTGCTCGGCGCCCTGCAGAACGTCATGCAGCCGAGCACCAGCCCGCGCGCGGTCAGCGGCAGGACCAGGAAAGAGGCGTAGTGGGCGGTGAACTCCAGACTCCCGGGACGGCGGGGCAGCCGCCTCGGTGGTATCCGGGTCGAGCTCGTCGAACACGACCGGGCTGTTGCTCCGCATGGCCCGGTAACTGGGCGAGGCCTCGCTCAGTACCAGCACCTCGTTCGGCGGCGGCAGGCCGTCGGTGACTTACCCCGGGCTAGCCGACCACGCGAGCCACGATGCGGCGCACCACGGCGGTCGGCCGGCCTGGTGCCGACCTGCCTCGTCCGCGGCGAGCAGCCGCTCGGCGACGAAGAGGGAAGCCGCGTCGGCGAACGCATGGACTGAAACGCTGACCACTTCCCCGGCCGTGCGGGACAGATCTAGCGTGCTGCCGATCAGGTCGCGGGCATGCCGCAGCCAGTCCGAGCCGATGACCATGGTGGCGTGCTGCGCGATGACCAGCACCCCGGAGCCGGGCCCGGCCAGTGGCTCACAGCGGACTGAGACCGGCCGCTGCCGCCGGCGAACGCCACGGCCAGGGTCGAGGTCCAGACCCGGCCCGCGCGCAACTCGGCCAGTGCCTCGCCGGCCAGCTCGCGCTGGCCCGGGCCGGTCAGCAGCACCTCCCGCAGGTCAGGCTCGATAACCGCGGGCTCCGGGTGGCCGAACAGCCGCTCCCGGTCACCGGCCAGGAGTCCACCCGCCCATCCGGGTCCATGGTGAACGCAGCCAGGCCAGCCAGGTCCGGCGCACGCCGCCGCGGCCGCACTGGCCGGCCATCACCGGCCACCCAAGACTCCACCAGCACCTGCACCATTCCTGCCGACACGCCCCATCGGCTACGGATGGCCACTTCGGCAATGCCACGCTCATTCCGGCCCGAAGTGCTCCGGCCCGGCGCACCCATTGCCCTACCGTGCGCTATCGTGCAAGCGAAAATGTACCGCACCATCCTGGGCAAATTGGGCCCGTACGGCACGATATGGCGCCGGAATCGTGGCCAGGAAGCACCCGCACGCATGGGGAGAGCGACAGATCATGGCTGGCCAGCCGGACTGGGTACCACCGGGCGTGGACACCAAGCGGGCCAACATCGCCCGGGTCTACGACTACTGGCTGGGCGGCACGCACAACTTCCTGGCCGACCAGGACCTGGCCCGGGCGATGAGCGCGGTCGAGCCGACCATCCGGGCCGGGGCCCGGGCCAACCGGGCGTTCATCGGCCGGGCGGTCCGGCATCTCGCCGCCAACGGCGTCCGCCAGTTCCTGGACATCGGTTCCGGCATCCCGACCCAGGGGAACGTGCACGAGGTGGCCCAGCAGGCCGCCCCGGGCTCCCGGGTCGTCTACGCCGACGTGGACCCGGTCGCCATCGCGCACAGCAAGGCCATCCTGGCCGGCAACGACGATCGCCGCCGTCATCGGCGGTGACCTGCGCGAACCGGAGAAGATTCTCCCCCACCCCACCACCCGGCAGCTGACGACTTCAGCCAGCCGGCCGGGCTGCTGCTGGCCATGGTGCTGCACTTCGTCGCGGACGCCGACGACCCATGGCGGATCGTGGCCACGCTCCGCGACACGCTCGCGCCGGGCAGCTATCTCGTGCTGAGCCACATCAACAACGAGAGCCGGCCCGAGAAGGCCCGCGCTACCGAGACGGTCTACAACCGCAGCGTGGCCACCGGCGTGCACATGCGCTCCCGCGCCGGGATCCTGGGCTTCTTCGACGGCTTCCAGCTGCTCGATCCTGGCCTGGTCTACATCCCGGCGTGGCGCCCGGACTCCCCCGCTGACGTGCCGGAAGACCCGAGCCAGTTCTGGGTCCTGGTCGGCGTGGGACGCAAGCCAGCCTGACCCGCCGGCCGCGCCCGGCCAGGACACCGCCTGACCGCCCAGCGCGCCGCCAGCCCAGCCCTCGCCGGCCCGGAAACGGCCGTTTCGCCACGCCCCGCCCAGCCCGGTTGCGTACACCGGAAATTAGCCCGGCAATGGTTGACTGGCCTGCGGAAACGCTCCCGCCGGCCCCCGGAAGGCAGGTCATGGACGCAGCGGCACTGGCCGGGCTCAATTCGTTTGGCATATTCGATGTGGAAGCGGACCGGCTCGACCAGTTCTTCACCGGCCTGGACAGCCAGGGTTGGGCCCGGCCGAGCCGGTGCGCGGGCTGGACCGTGCAGGACGTGCTGGCCCACCTGGCCGGCGCGGAACTGTACAACCACGCGTGCCTGAACGGGGACCTGGACGGGTTCCGGGCCATGCTGCGCGCCGCGGGCATCAGCGGCGGTTTCACCGAGTTCAACCAGTGGTGCGTGCGGCAGCGCCGCGGCCTGCCCGCGGCCGAGGTGCTGGCCGAGTGGCGCGAGGCGAACGGGGAGACCCGGCAGCGGCTGACCGAACTTGGCCGCGACGCCCCGCTGCTCACCGCGGCCGGCCCCTACCCGGTCGGCCTGCAGGCGTTCCACTGCGGCTCCGACTACGCCACGCACGCCGACGACGTGGGCGCACCGGTCGCCCCGGCGGAGGAGCCAGGCCGGACCGCGTGGCGGGTCAGCGTAGGCCGGTTCGCGCTCGCCGAGCAGAACTCACCAGTCAAGATCTCAGCTACCGAACGCTGCATTGCCGTGCAGGCCGGCACGATGCGCGCGGAGCTGCCGCCGGCTGACTTCGTGGCGGCCACCGTGGGCCGGCTGCCGCCGGGCTACCCGCTCGACCCGGCGCTGCGCGAGGCGCTGCGGTGCCTGGCCTGACGCCGGTCAGGTGTGCACGGCGGGCCGGCGGCGGCGCAGCAGGTAGGCCACGCCGCCGAGGACGAGCAGGATCGCCGCGCCCAGGGCGATCCGGACGGCCGGGCCGCCCAGGCCGGTGGCCGGGGCCAGGTTGGCCGCGGCGCACACCGAGGTGGCCAGGACCACCTTCTGGTGCCGCCCGAGCAGGCGGATCCGGATGGCCTCCACGGTCAGCGTGCCGCGCCCCCCGGTGAACTGGCGGTTGAGCATGATCACGGCGACACCCGGGACGACGAGCCGGGTATTCGGCCGTGCGCTGGCCGGCAGGGCGATCGGGTGCTGCCCGGCCTGGGTGATCTGGCCCTGGTCGACCTGCGAGGTGCCGGCGACCTTCCGCGCGCCGGTGTCGTACCGGCATGAGGACGACGCCAGCCGGGCGCGCAGCGCGGCCCGGCCGGGCAGGCTCACGGCCAGCCCGGGGACCCAGGACGCGGCGCTGACCGCACCGGCCGAATCGGTGATGGGCCCGGTGCCGAGCAGGCCGGCCGCGTCCGCGTTGGGCAGCAGCACCGGGGAGCCGCCCGAGTACGAGGCCACCCCCACCGGCTGCGTGCTCGTCCGCCCGGTCGCGTAGACCGCGTACGACTCGTTCATCGGGGTAGCGGCGGCGGCCGGCGCCGCCGCGGCCACCGCCGCCGCGGCGGCGAGCGCGCAGCACGCCCCGGCGCGCACCGCCCGGCTGGCCACCCGGCCCATTTCCATCCCCCGCGGAGCCCCTGGCCGGATCATCCTCACCTGCCTGTTTTAACCTTGGGTAGCCGGATCATAGCGTGAAGTCACAAGCCAGGGCAGCGGAACGACACGTGGTAGGCCAGCGCAAGGCACCGGGGGCGCCGGCCCGCACGGGCCGGCCCCCCCGGTGGGTGAATCCGTTCAGCGGGCACTGCTGGACATCATTTTTTCGGCGCGCACGAGGAGGTGCCGAGACCCAACGTCTGCGACCTGGACGAGACGTAGATCGCGGAGACCGTGATCCCGCCCTTGCTGATGGTCTGCTTGTTGAACGTGATCGTCGCGACCACCCTCAGGTTAGGGCTCCACAAGAACACCCTGGTGTTCGGCGCCGGGTTCTGCGGCGGGTTGTAGCTGGTGACGGGGGTCGGGTTCATGCCGACCGTCAAGAAGTAACCGCCACTGGTGCTGATCGCCCCGCTGAAAACACTGGCCCCGCCCACGGCGGAGATCGCATCGCTCATGCGGGGCGGGCTGATGTTGCACCAGGAGGTGACCTGGCTCGCGCTCATGGTCCCGTACGGTGACACGGTCACCAGCGGGGATTCCACCCGCGAGAGGGCGGTGTCCGGGGTGGCCCGGTCGACGATCCGCCCGGTGGCGAGGTAGGGGGAGTAGTTGGCGTTGGACGCCACGACCGGAGTGTGCCCGGGCGTGGCCAGGGCGACCTGCGGTATCGTGATAGCCCCGGTCGCGTGAGCGCCCCAGGCGGCGATCACCGGCATCGGCGCCGCGCTGGCCGGGAGGGGGGCCAGGGCGATGCCGCCGGCCACCCCCAGCGAGCCGGCCGCGATCACAGCCCGGCGGAAAATTCGGTTCATAGCTGTCCCCATTCGGTGTATTGGGAGAATGAGTTAACCCGGATGTGACTTTGGGTAAGCGACTGGGAGCATACAGTTACCGAGGGTGGCCGGCAAGCACAATGCGAGTTCGCCGCCAGACGATCTGCCGGCTAGCCCGGCCCGCCACACTGGTGCCATGACCGCTCCCGTGAGTTACCACGAGCCCCCGGCCCCGGTGTTCCTGTTCGACCTGGACGGCACGCTCATCGACAGCGTGTACCAGCACGTGATGGCCTGGCACCGGGCCCTGTCCCGGCTGGATATCGACCTGTCGGTGTGGCGCATCCACCGCCGGATCGGGATGAGCGGCGGGCTGTTCGTGTCCGCGCTGATCCGGGAGACCGGGCTGGCGCTGTCCGAGGCGGACATCGACATGCTGCAGCAGGCCCACGCGGAGGGATACCTGGAGCAGGCGGACACGGTCCGGGCCCTGCCCGGCGCGGCCGAACTGCTGCACGCGCTGACCAAACGCGGCGTGCGCTGGGCCATCGCGACCAGCGGGCGGCGGGCCACCGCGGGCCACGCGCTGGGCCTGCTCGGGCTGCCCGAGGACACCCCGATGATCACCCGGGACATGGTGCGCCGGGCCAAGCCCGACCCGGACCTGTTCCTGGCCGCGGCGGCCCTGCTCGGCGTGGCGCCCCGGCACGCGTTCGTGGTCGGCGACAGCGTATGGGACCTGCTGGCCGCGCGCCGGGCCGGTGCCATCGGCGTCGGCCTGATGTCCGGCGGCTACGGCCGGGAGGAACTGGAACGGGCCGGCGCCTACCGGGTCTACGCGGACCCGGCCGACCTGCTGGCCCGCGCCGACGAAGTGGGCGTCCGCGACCTGGTCATCTAGTCTCCTGGCGGCTGGCCCAGCCCGGGCTGCCGCCCCGCCCACGGCCACGCTCCCCGCCCGCAGCCCCCCTCCCTGCCCGCAGCCGCGCTCCCCGCCCGCCCCGGGCCGCGCCCATTCCAGTCCCCGTCAGTGCGGTGAGTTTGTGGTCCCCGTTCCCCAAAAACACACCGCACTCTTCATGATCACGCTTCTTCCCCTGCCCAGCCCCACCTCACCCGCCGGGCCGCCGCGGGCCGCCGCGCCACTCCGCACCGCCGCGCGACTGCTCGCCCCAGCGGCGCATGCACCTGAGCCGGGGCGCATGGGTTCTGTTAGGAACCACTGGCGCCGCGCATGGGTGCTGTTTGGGCCGGTCTTACGCGGCTTTCCTGGGGTTTCACTGAGAAACGCCAGTGCGTCAGCTACGCCCTGGAGCCATCTGGAAGGTGCCTGCATCCCGCGGGCCCGCCCGCTGCCTGTCTCCCCCCGTGCCGGGCGGCGGCCAGGTGGCACACGCAGTGGAACGCCTAGGAGGGCGACGTGTGGGACCTGTTCTTTATCGGCCTGACCATCGTGGTTTTCGCCGCGCTCTGGCTTCTCCTCAAGGGGGTCGAGCGCTTTGAGCGTTGAGAACTGGATCGGCCTCATTGGTGGCGTCCTGCTCACCGTCTACCTGTTCCTGGCCCTCATTCTTCCGGAGAAGTTCTGATGAGTAGCACCGCCGCTGGCTGGCTGCAGTTCGCCCTGCTGTTCGCCGCCCTGGCCGCCTGCTACATCCCGCTGGGCAACTACATGGCGCACATCTTCACCAGCGACAAGGACTGGCGGATCGAGCGCGCGTTCTACCGGGTCATGGGCATCGACTCCAAGGCCGACCAGCGGTGGAGCACGTACGTCCGGAGCATCCTGGCCTTCTCCGCGGTCAGCGTGCTGTTCCTGTACGGCATCGAGCGACTGCAGCACTACCTGCCGCTGTCGGCCGGCATGGCCGCCGTCACACCGGACACCGCGTGGAACACCGCCGCGTCGTTCGTGACCAACACCAACTGGCAGAACTACGCCGGCGAGTCCACCATGGGCTACCTGACCCAGATGACCGGGCTGACCGTGCAGCAGTTCCTGTCGGCGGCGGTCGGCCTGGCTGTCGCGATCGCGATGATCCGCGGCTTCACCCGGTCCCGCACCGACAAGCTGGGCAACTTCTGGGTGGATGTCACCCGGGGCACGGTCCGGCTGCTGATCCCGCTGGCTGTCGTCGTCGGCCTGGCCCTCATCGCGAGCGGCGCCATCGACAACTTCAACGCCTACCACACGTACACCACGCTGTCCGGCGCGCACCAGACGATCCCCGGCGGCCCGGTGGGCTCCATGGAGAGCATCAAGGACCTCGGGAACAACGGCGGCGGGTTCTTCAACACCAACGCCGCGCACCCGTTCGAGAGCCCGAACCCGTTCACCAACTGGCTCATCATCTTCAGCCTGCTGCTGGTCCCATTCTGCTTGCCGCGGACGTTCGGCAAGATGGTCGGAGACAACCGGCAGGGCTACGCGCTGGTCGCCATCATGGCCATCATCTGGATGGCCGCGGTCGGCGGGATCAGCTTGTTCGAGGCGCACACCAGCCTGGGCGGCACCGCCACAGTCCTGGCCGGGCACGCCGCCGAGGGAACGGAGACCCGGTTCGGCACGCCCGGCTGCTCGGTGTTTGCCGCGTCTACCACGGTGACCTCGACCGGGTCAGTGAACTGCTTCCATGATTCGCTGACCCCGTTCGGCGGCGGCATCGCGCTGTTCGACATCGCGCTGGGCGAGATCGCACCGGGCGGCATCGGGGCCGGCATGTACGGGATCCTGGTGCTGGCCATCGTGACCGTGTTCGTGGCCGGGCTGATGGTCGGCCGGACGCCGGAGTACATCGGCAAGAAGATCCGGCCGGTGGAGATGAAGTACGCGGCGCTGTACTTCCTGACCCTGCCGGTGGTGGTGCTGACCGCAGCCGGGCTGTCCATCGGCACGCATATCGGCCAGAAGGCGATCTTCAACCCGGGCCCACACGGGCTGACCGAAATCATGTACGCGTTCGCCTCGGAAGCCAACAACAACGGCTCCGCGTTCGCCGGCCTGGGCACGTCGGCCACCTGGTACCAGATACTCGGCGGCATCGTGATGCTGCTGGGCCGGTTCGCGCCAGAGATCTTCGCGCTCGGCCTGGCCGGCTCGCTGGCCCGGCAGCAGCCGGTGCCAGCCAGCGCGGGGACGCTGGATACCCGGACACCGCTGTTCGTCGGGATGGTCGTGGGCGTGATCCTCGTCCTGGTCGGCCTGACCTACTTCCCTGCTCTCGCACTGGGACCGTTCGCTGAGGGGTTGCACTGATGTCCGTCACCACCACACCGGAAGCCGGGGGCCGCGCCCCCGAGCGGGCGGCCGGTACCGAGCACCGCCGGATGAGCGGCGGCCTGCTCGACCCGAAGATCCTGCTGAAGTCCACGCCGGACGCGGTCAAGAAGCTGGACCCGCGGGTCCAGCTCAAGAACCCGGTCATGTTCGTGGTCGAGGTCGGCGCGGTGCTCACCACCGGCACGGCCATCGCCAAGCCGACGGCGTTCAACTGGACCATCGTGGTCTGGCTGTGGCTGACCGTGCTGTTCGCCAACCTGGCCGAGGCGGTGGCCGAGGGCCGGGGCAAGGCGCAGGCCGAGACGCTGCGCCGGACCAAGCGGGACACCATGGCCCGCCGGCTCATCGGCTGGCAGCCCGGCCAGGCCGGCACCCACGAGGAAGAGGTGCCCGGCACCGGGCTCACCCTGGGCGACTTCGTGGTCGTCGAAGCCGGGGAGGTCATCCCGGGTGACGGCGATGTGGTCGAGGGGGTCGCCTCGGTGGATGAGTCGGCCATCACCGGCGAGTCGGCCCCGGTCATCCGGGAGTCCGGCGGTGACCGGTCCGCGGTCACCGGCGGCACCAAGGTGCTGTCCGACCGGATCGTGGTGAAGATCACGTCCAAGCCGGGCGAGACGTTCATCGACCGGATGATCGCCCTGGTCGAGGGGGCATCCCGGCAGAAGACGCCGAACGAGATCGCGCTGAACATCCTGCTCGCGTCGCTGACCATCATCTTCATGCTGGCCGTGATCACGCTGCAGCCGATGGCGTTCTACTCCAAGGCGCCGCAGAGCCTGGTCGTTCTGGTCGCCCTGCTGGTCGCGCTGATCCCGACCACGATCGGCGCGCTGCTGTCCGCCATCGGCATCGCGGGCATGGACCGGCTGGTGCAGCGCAACGTGCTGGCCGTGTCGGGCCGCGCGGTGGAGGCGGCGGGCGACGTCAACACGCTGCTGCTGGACAAGACGGGCACGATCACCATCGGCAACCGGCAGGCCACCGAGTTCCTCCCGGTGGACAGGGTGCAGGCCAGCGAGCTGGCCGACGCCGCCCAGCTGTCCAGCATGGCCGACTACACCCCCGAGGGCCGGTCGATCGTGGTGCTGGCCAAGGACCAGTACGGGCTGCGCGAACGGCACGAGGGCGAACTGCAGGGCGCCGAGTTCGTGGAGTTCACCGCGCAGACCCGGATGAGCGGCATCGACCTGGCCGACGGGCGCCAGGTCCGCAAGGGTGCTTCGTCCGCGGTCCGGCAGTGGATCCGGGACAACGGCGGCGAGCCGCCCGCGAGCCTCGGCGCCATGGTGGACGGCATCTCGGGCGTCGGCGGCACCCCGCTGGTCGTGGCCGAGAAGGTCAACGGCAAGGCGCGGGCGCTAGGCGTGATCTACCTCAAGGACATCGTCAAGGAGGGCATCGCCGAGCGGTTCGCCGAGATGCGCAAGATGGGCATCCGGACCGTCATGATCACCGGTGACAACCCGCTGACGGCCAAGGCCATCGCGGACGAGTCCGGCGTGGATGACTTCCTGGCCGAGGCCACGCCGGAAGACAAGATGGCGCTGATCAAGAAGGAGCAGGAAGGCGGCAAGCTGGTCGCGATGACCGGGGACGGCACCAACGACGCCCCGGCCCTGGCCCAGGCCGACGTCGGGGTAGCCATGAACACCGGGACGTCCGCGGCCAAGGAGGCCGGGAACATGGTCGACCTGGACTCCAACCCGACCAAGCTCATCGAGATCGTGGAGATCGGCAAGCAGTTGCTGATCACCCGGGGCGCGCTGACCACGTTCTCCATCACCAACGACGTGGCCAAGTACTTCGCCATCATCCCGGCCATGTTCGAGGGCGTGATCCCCGGCCTGGCCAAGCTCAACATCCTGCACCTGCACAGCCCGGCCTCGGCCATCACGTCGGCGATCATCTTCAACGCGCTGATCATCGTCGCGCTGATCCCGCTGGCGCTGCGCGGCGTGCGGTACAAGCCGGCCTCGGCCTCGTCGCTGCTGCGCAGGAACCTGCTGATCTACGGCATCGGCGGGCTGATCATCCCGTTCGTCGGGATCTGGGCCATCGACCTCGTCGTCCAGTACATTCCAGGATTCCGGTGATCTGACCATGAACCGTCTTCCCAGCTACGTCCGGCAGCACATCGCGGGGCTCCGCGTGCTCCTGGTGTTCACCGTGCTCACCGGGCTCATCTACCCGGTGCTCATGTGGGGCCTGGCCCAGGGGCTGTTCCACAACCAGGCCAACGGCTCGCTGGTCAGCTACCACGGCCGGGTGGTCGGCTCCAGCCTGCTCTGCCAGGAGTTCGTGGACGCCAAGGGCAACCCGCTGCCGCAGTACTTCCAGCCGCGGCCGTCGGCGGCCATCCTGGCCGGGGCCAAGAACGACTACGGCTGCGACCCGCGCTACTCCAGCGCGTCGAACTACGGGCCGAACAACCCGGCGTTCATCTCGCTGATCAAGCAGCGGCAGCAGCAGATCGCGGCGTTCGACCACGTCAAGATCTCGCAGATCCCGGCCAACGCGGTGACCGCGTCCGGCTCGGGCCTGGACCCCGACATCTCCCCGGCCAATGCGGCCATCCAGGTGAGCCGGGTCGCCGCGGCGCGGCACACCACCCCGGCCGCCATCCGGGCCCTGGTCAGCCAGTACACCACCGGCCGCACGCTCGGCTTCCTCGGCGAGCCCACGGTGAACGTGCTGCAGCTGAACATCGCGCTGGACCAGAAGTTCCCGCTGCACTGAACGGAGGGACGATCTTGAAGCTCATCGCGGGCGCACCGGACAGCCAGACCGGTGCGCCCGCGCCCATACCTGCCCTGCGGCCCCGGGTGCTGATCGTGGAGGACGAGCCCGCCCTGCTCCGCGCGCTGCGCATCAACCTGCGGGCCCGCAGCTACGAGGTGTTCACCGCGGCGGCGGGCGGCCCAGCGCTGGCCGCGGCCGCGCAGCACCCGCCGGACGCCGTGATCCTCGACCTCGGCCTGCCCGACCTGGACGGCGTGCAGGTGATCCGCGAGCTGCGCACCTGGTCCCAGGCCCCGGTCATCGTGCTGTCCGGGCGGACCGGGTCCGGGGACAAGATCAGTGCCCTGGACGCGGGCGCCGACGACTACGTGACCAAGCCGTTCTCCATGGAGGAGCTGCTGGCCCGGCTGCGCGCGGCGCTGCGCCGCGAGGACACCGGGCCGGCCGGCCGGCAGGTGATCATCGGCTCCTGCGTGGTGGACCTGGCCGCCCGCAGCGTGTCCCGGGACGGCCAGCCGGTCCGGCTCACCCCGACCGAGTGGCGGCTGCTGGACATCCTGGTCCACCACCCCGGCCAGCTGGTCGGGGGGCAGCGGCTGCTCACCGAGGTGTGGGGGCCCGGCTACGAGCAGATGGGGCACTACCTGCGCTTCCACATGGCCGGGCTGCGCCGGAAGCTGGAGGACGACCCGGCCCGCCCGCAGCACCTGCTGACCGAGCCGGGCATGGGCTACCGGTTCCAGCCGTGACCGGTTCAGCCGACCCGGTACATCCGGATCAGCAGCACCGCCACCCCGGCGATGGCCACCCCGCTCACGACCATCAGCGCGATCGCCCAGCCCGGGATCCCGTTATGCGGGATCACCGAGTATGCACCCGGGCCGGTGTGCACGATCCTGGCCGTGGCTGTCTTGGGCAGCGCGACCATCCCGGCCCAGCGGACCGTCTGGCCCTGGCCGTAGTGGACCCGCACGACACAGGGCACGGTCGTGCCCTCCTGGAGCGACAGGGCGTTGACCGCGATCTGCGCCTGGTCACCGGGCAGGATCGTGTTGGTAACTATCCGGAACGAGTGGCGCCGGCCGGCCGCGGTGCAGGACACCTGGCCGGTCCCGCCGGAGAATGTCTGCCCGGTATCGCGCAGCGCCACGTTCAGCCGGGGCATCGTCCCGATGGCCTGCCCGGACACGCCGGGAATGTCCAGCCGGTTCCGCAGCTGGGACTGGTTCCCGACGGTGACCGCCACGCCCACGGTGACCTGCTTGATGATGATGGCCTTGGCCGTCGCCTTGCCGTGCTGGCCGACCACCGTCGCTTTGGGGCTGCTGGCCAGCTCCGCGGTGATACCCGCCAGGTACTGGCGGTGTGGCGTCCCGGCCGGGACGCGCACGGTGAACCGGATCCTCTCCCGGGCACCGGGCCCAAGCGTCACCGTCCGCCCGACACCGGCCAGCCAGCAGGACGGGCCCGAACACGGCCCGGACGCCCCGGAATAGCCGATTCCCCCGTTGGCGGCTGTGACGCCCAGTGACCGGCTGAGCTTCAGCTTCTCCGTCTTGTGTCCCAGGTTGCTGAGGATGACGGTGGCCGTCACCGACTGACCGCTGCCCGCAACCAGGTTGAAGTACGCCTCCGCCTGGCCGTCGGGCAGCGGCGCTGGGTTCAGCCCGAACGACTCGGCCCCGCCGGTCCCGATCGCCCCGGCAGCCATGACGGGGAACGCGGCCACCAGCGCTCCCAGGCCGGCTGCGGCTGCCACCCGCCACCTGACCCGCCGGCTCACGGGCCGGACACCAGGGTCAGCGTGAGGGTCGACGTGTATGACCCGGCATAGGCCGAGGCTGGCACTTGAATCCACCATCCAATCGGGTGCGCCGCGCCGGGACCGCCGAGGGCGACCACCCCAGTGCCGGCGCCGGCCGATGCGTCGTAGATCGTGAAGGCGTCCGGCGAGCTGGCCGCGGTGTCGATGACCACCGGGTAGGCCGTCGCGTCCACTGGCAGTACGCAGGAGCCGACGCAGGCCGCGCTGGGCGCGGCGCCGATAAGTGAGCTAGTGCTTCCGTTGAACTCGAGGCGCCCGGTGTCCGGCAGGGTGTGCGATCCGCTGCTGAACGTCGTCGCCGAGACGGTGACTTCCCAGCCAGACCCGGTTCCGGAGCTGTCACTGACGGTCAGCTGCTGATCCGCGGGCACGTCATCGACGGTGCTCTGGTTGAGCCCGTTCTCCTGAGCGGTCCAGGCCAGCGAGCTGGGGGACGCTAGGGTCAGGGTGCCCGGGAAGCTGACCGCCGGCGTGATCCCCGAGTCCACCGGGGTACCCGCGTCCACGGTCGCGATGGCCGAGGTGTAACTGCCCGCCGCGGAGGTGTTCGCCAGCCCGGTGATCTCGATCGACACCGTCGTCCCGGCGGCCACCATGGCCGGCGAAAACGAGTAGGTCAGCGTGCCGCCCGACCGGGACACCGCCCCCCCGCCGGCCAGCGGCGCTGGCCTGACCGTGCCCACCGCGGGCGACCCGCTGGTCCCCGCAGGCACCGTCATCGTCACCGAGTCCAGCTCCGACGACGACGCGGTGGTGAACGTGTAGGTGTAGTCCACGCCCGTCGCCCCAGGGGCCGTATCGGACACCGCCCACCGCGGGCTGACCAGGGCCGCCCCGGACAAGCTGACCGGCGGCGTGAGCCCCGAGTCCACCGGGGTACCCGCGTCCACAGTCGCGATGGCCGAGGTGTAACTGCCCGCCGCGGAGGTGTTCGCCAGCCCGGTGATCTCGATCGACACGGTCGTCCCGGCGGCCACCATGGCCGGCGAAAACGAGTAGGTCAGCGTGCCGCCCGACCGGGACACCGCCCCCCCGCCGGCCAGCGGCGCTGGCCTGACCGTGCCCACCGCAGGTGACCCGGTGGTCCCCGCAGGCACCGTCATCGTCACCGAGTCCAGCTCCGACGACGACGCGGTGGTGAACGTGTAGCTGTAGTCCACGCCCAGCGTCCCCGGCGCCGTCTGCGACACTGCCCATCCCGGGCTCACCAGGCTGCCCGCAAACGCGGGGGTGGCGGTCCCAGTGACCAGCACGGTGGTGCTGGCCATGGCCAGCAC
>Ga0335081_10001300_pt1 | contig 39823 bp, 29 predicted proteins | sample Lox_Sample_35_FD_206713 | JGI IMG/M metagenome (GOLD analysis project Ga0335081, IMG submission 206713) | Soil microbial communities from Loxahatchee National Wildlife Refuge, Florida, United States - Lox_Sample_3.5 | ecosystem: Environmental > Terrestrial > Soil > Wetlands | place: USA...
CGGTGTCGGCGTCGTCATCGGCACGGGCGTCATCGCCTTGGCCAAGGCGGCACCGGGGCTGCCCGACGATCTGCGTAAAATCCTCGAACTCGATCCGACGCTCGAAAAGGTGCGCGCAGCGACGGCGGGAAAATCCGCCGACCTTTCGCTCGACGATATCCAATTCGATCCGGTGATCCGCGAGCCGCACGCCACCTGGGCGCTGGCACTCAACTACACGCTCCACATCGAGGAGACCGGGCTGACCACGTCGCCGGTCTATCCGCAGATTTTCCTGCGCATGCCGATTTCCCAGGTCGGCCACAAGGAGGCGCTGTGGGCGCCGCGCAAAACCATCGCCGAGGCCTACGATTACGAAGGCGAGCTTGCCGTGATCATCGGCAAGCCCGGCCGCTACATCAAGCGCGACAAGGCATTCGATCATGTGGCCGGCTATTCCTGTTACAACGAAGGCTCGGTGCGCGAATATCAGGGCCACAACCGGCAATTCGGCTTGGGCAAGAATTTCGAGCGCTCCGGCAGCTTCGGGCCGTGGCTGGTGACGCCGGACGAGTTCGGCGATCCGGCCAGGCACACGCTGATCACGCGATTGAACGGCATCGAGCGGCAGAACGCGAAAATCTCCGGCCTCCTGCACGACGTGCCGCGGCTCATCGAATATCTGTCCGAGGGCTATACCTTGCAGCCGGGCGACGTCATCGTCTCCGGCTCGCCTGGCGCGCTGCCGCTGCGGCCGGGCGAGCAACCGGAGAAACCGGTCGGCAAAGTCATCGTCGCCGGGCAACTGCACATGCGGCCGGGCGACGTCTGCGAGGTCGAGGTCGATGGGCTCGGCGTGCTCTCCAATCCGGTGATCGAAGATCCGACGCCGCTGCGCTAGAGCATGATCCGGAAAATGCCTGTCTTCGGACTCGATCCGAGGATGGACGCCGGTTTTCCGAAAAGATCATGCTCCACCAAGATGCTGGAGCGCAAATCGTTTCAACATGAAACGATTTCGCTCTAGCCGGACGTGCCACCGCGTCTTAAAGGATGCCGCTCGGAGCAGGATGGTTCGAGACGCGACGCTGACGCGGCGCTCCTCACCATGAGGCTTGAGAAATAAAGCTGCGCGTTAGAAACGGGCGTCGAAGGATCTGCTGTAAGAGCCACCCCCATAGCGCGAGCGCTTGCGCGGCGCTTCGCTCGTGCGCTGGTAGACCGTCGCGTCACTCGCGGCGGCGCCGGGTTCGGCGCGCGGAAACACCTGGTCGATGACTTGCTTGCCGGCGTCAGGCGCCGGCGCCGTCGTGGCGTTATTGACGCCCTGTTGCGGGGTGGCCGGTGCAGCAGCTTGGTTTTCAACCGGCGTGGTCGCGGCGCTGTTTGCGCTCGGTTGCGGTGCCGGCGTCGCGGCGGCGCTGTTGTCCGACGGCGCGTCCTGGCGCACCGGAGGTGATGTCGGCGGCGTCGGGTTTTCGACCCGCCGCAGGCAGCGCCCGTCGAGATAGGGCCACGTCTGATCCTTGCAGAATTCCGGTGCGATGACTTTTGTCACTTGATTCTGCGCGGCGGCCGGCACCGGCGTCGGACTTGCGTCTCCCAGGAGCTCGCGATCGGCGAGCAGGCCGCACAGCGCCACCGCAACCAGCGTTACCGTGGTCGAGGTCCGCGTCAGACGCTCCGCCGACGGCGCGAACACGGCGCGCGCAGTCGAAAGGGCGGCGGCACGGGAAGCGGTCAATTGCATGGGGTCCTCGGCGCCGGGCTTTGTTTGAAGCTCCGGGCGACGAGATAACGTTGGGCGCAACGCTTTGTTCCGGCGCGGCGGCGGCCGCAGAGCACAACTCCACCTCATGGTGAGGAGCGACGCGTCGGCGTCGCGTCTCGAACCGTCGCACGCTGAGCAGCATCCTTCGAGACGCGCCCTTGCGGACGCTCCTTAAGATGAGGCTAGGAGAGGATCAATCGACCTGCGCGCCGGAGGCCTTGATGATTGGCGCCCATTTCGCCAGCTCCGCCTTGACGAAGTCGCCCGTGCTCTCAGGCGTCGAGCCGGGCGTCGGATCGATGCCGGCTTTCTTGAGCGAGTCGATCACTTGTGGATCGGACAGCGCCTTGTTGGCGGTGGCGTTGAGCTTCGCCACGACGTCCTTCGGCGTCCCGGCCGGCGCCAGGATGGCGTTCCAGGTGTAGCACTCGTAGCCCTTGAAGCCTTGCTCGTCCAAGGTCGGCAGGTCGGGCATCGCGTCGAGCCGTTTCAGCATGCCGGCGCCGAGCGCGCGCAGCTTGCCGGATTTCGCCAGCGGCATCGCGGTCGGCGTCGCGTCGAACGCCATCGTCACCTGGCCGCCCATTAGGTCGGTATCCATCGGCGCCGAGCCCTTGTAGGGGACGTGGGTGATGTCGAGGCCGCCGGCCATGGATTTGAACTCCTCGCCGCACAGATGCAGGATCGAGCCGAGGCCGGACGAGCCGTAATTGTATTTGCCGGGATTGGCCTTGATCAGCGCCACCAGGCTCTTGACGTCGGTCGCCGGCATCGACGGGTGCACCAACAGCAGCGTCGGTGTCACACCGACGCGGGCCACCGGCGCAAAGCCGTTCACCGCGTCGTAGGGGATGTGCTTGTAGAGGCCCGGATTGATGGCGTTGGTGGAGACGGTGGCGAACAACAGCGTGTAGCCGTCGGGCGTCGCCTTGGCGACGGCCTCGGCGCCGATATTGCCGCCGGCGCCGGAGCGGTCTTCCACCACGATAGTCGCGCCCATTAGCTCGCTCATCTTGGCGGCCATGATGCGTCCGACGATGTCAGTCGGGCCGCCGGCGGCAAACGGGACGATCAGCTGGACCGGCCGCGTCGGATAATCCGCAGCCTGTGTGCCGGTGGCGACGAATGCGGCCGCGGCGACGGCGAACGCCGGCAGGCGATGGTGTTTGTTCATCAAATCCTCCCAAGATTTTTCGCCACGATAGCATGGCGCCGACGCCGGGCCAGCCGGCCGCAGGGCGTCAAAGCGCCTCAGATCGGCGGGGCAATCCCTCACATCTTCCTCTTGGGCGCGGCGGCGTCTTGGGCCTATGCTCGCCTCAACGGGCCGCACGGACAACGTGCGCGGGGGAGGAAACGCCATGACCGACATCGCGGTTTCGAGCGCGCGCGGCGACATGCGTCACGTCGTGGCGCGGCTGGAGCGGCTGCCATACTGCTCGTGGCACTTGAAGATGCGGCTCATCATCTGCACCGCATGGTTCTTCGACGCCTTCGACTCGATCGCCATCGCCTATGTGCTGCCGCCGCTGATCGGGCAATGGCACCTCACCCCGCCGCAGATCGGCTCGCTGATCGGCATCGGTTTCGGCGGCCAACTCGTCGGCGCCATCGGCTTCGGCTGGATCGCCGAGCGCTGGGGCCGCCGCAACGCGATGCTGACGACGCTGTTGATTTTCTCGCTCGGCGCGCTCGCCTGCGCCGCGGCGCCGAGCTACGACGTTCTCTGGTGGCTGCGCTTCATCCAGGGCATCGGCCTCGGCGGCGAGATTCCGCTGATGGCGGCCTACGTCAACGAGTTCGCCCGCGCCGAAGGCCGCGGCCGCTTTTCGCTGTCGATCCAGGTGTTGTTCGCGATCGGGCTGTTGGCCGTGGCGCTGGTCAGCGTCTACGTGGTGCCGCACTGGGGCTGGCAGTGGATGTTCATCATCGGCGGCCTTCCCGCGCTGATCGCAATCCCGATGCGGAGCGTCCTGCCGGAATCGCCGCGCTGGCTGGCGAGCCAGGGCCGCTATGAGGAAGCCGACCGTGCGCTGACAAGGATCGAGGACGCCGCCAAGGGCGAGGGCAAGACGGTGCCGGCGCTGCCGGACAATCTGCCGGTCGTCGCCGAGGTCAAGCCGCGCATCGCCGATCTGTTCAAGGGCATCTATCTGGGCCGCACGTTTACGGTGTGGCTGATGTGGATCGGCGCCTATTTCGTCTCCTACGGCATCACCGCCTGGATGCCGACGATCTTCCGCACCGTCTATCACCTCGACGTGCAGCAGTCGCTGGTCTACGGCCTGGTCGGCAGCACCGTCGGACTGTGCGGTACGGTCACCGCCATCTATCTGATCGAGGCGATCGGGCGGCGGCGCATGCTCGCGCTCAGCCTCGGCGGCTGCTGCGTACCGCTGCTCTCGTTCGCGTTCCTGCCGCAGCTTTCGGCAGCCGGCACGCTGACAGTCGCTACCGCCGGCTTCCTCTTTCTCAGCATGTCGCTCATTTCGCTTGCGACCTACACCGCCGAGATCTATCCGACTCACCTGCGCGCGCTCGGCGGCGGCGTCGCCAGCGCCTTTCAGCGCGGCGCCTCGATGGTCGGCACCACAGTGGTCGGCTGGGTGCTGCCGAGCTTCGGGCTGAACGCCGTATTCGTCATGTTCGGACTGTTCGCGCTGATGGGCGCGGTCGTCACGTTCTTCTTCGCCGTCGAAACGCGGGGCCAGGTGCTCGAGCGGGTGTCGCCGGCCGTGTAGGTCGCGCCGTTCAGTACGGCCGATCGCCGAGGATCGTGCAGCGGCGCATCACGCGCTTGAGGCAGGCCTCGTCGAAGACGGTGGCGCGATGCAGCGTGCAGCGATTGTCCCACACCATGCATTGACGCGTCGACCAGCTGTGTGAATAGACGCGCGACGGCGGCGTGATAATGACGTTGAGCTCTTCGATCAGGGCGCGGCCTTCGTCGTAATCCATGCCCTCGATCGATTCGGCGTGATCGCCGAGAAAGATCGCCTTGCGTCCGGTCTCGGGGTGGGTACGCACGATAGGATGCGTGATCGGCGGCACCTTGGCCTTCTGCTCCGCCGTCAACGGCGCCTCGCCGTGCCGCCGCGTTCGCGAGAAATCGAAATTGTGGATGGCGCGCCGGCCCTCGAGCCGCGCCTTCATGGCGGCCGGTAGCAGGTCGTAGGCGGAGTACATGTCGGCGAATTGGGTTTCGCCGCCCGCCTCCGGCACGATCTCCGAATACATCATCGTGGCCTGCCCGGTGCGCTCGCGCCATGAGCCGTCGGTGTGCCAGTAGAGCGTTCCTTTATCGGGGTGCTTGCCGCTCGGATTGCCGTCCTTGTCGAGATTGGACAGCAGATAAATCTCGGGATGGTCCTTGTAGCCGTATTGATCGCTGAGCACGTGGACCTGCACTTCGCCGAAGTTGCGGGCAAAAGCCACTTGCGTTGCCGGCGGCAGATCGACGTCGCGGAACAAGATCAGCTGGTATGCGAGAAAGGCCTCGTAGATCGGCGCGAACAGCCGCGGTGACAGCGCCTCTTCGAGCGTCACGCCGACGATCTCGCAGCCGAGCACGGCATGCAGCGGCTCGATCGCGAACGGCCAATCGCGCGCCGTGTGCTGGGATTTCAGTTGAGCTTGAGTCATGATCGCGATCCCGGGGTTCGCTCGGCGTGATTATGACAGTGCGGGTGCGATGTTGCTAGTGTTGCGGCGGCCGCAATTTCGATCCTCACCATAAAGAGAAGCGTGATGACACCCTTTGATCTGCAAAATCGCGTCGCCCTGGTGACGGGCGGCAACGGTGGAATCGGATTGGGCATGGCGAAGGGCTTGGCCGCGGCTGGTGCCGCGGTAGTCATCGCCGGCCGGAACAAGGCCAAGGGCGAAACGGCACTTATCGAGCTGCGCGCAGGCGGCGCCGCGGCGGCGTTCATGGAGCTCGACGTGGCGCAGGAGGCGTCGTGTCGACAGGCGATCGAGCGTACCGTCGAGCAATTTAGCCGCCTCGACATTTTGGTCAACAACGCCGGCACGACCGTGCGCAAGCAGCCGCAAGACCTGACCCTGGACGATTGGAATGCGGTGATGGACACCAATCTCACCGGCGCCTTTCTGTGCGCGAAGCTCGCCCACGCGCCTATGGTTCGCGGCGGTGGCGGCAAGATCATCAACATCGGCTCGATGATGTCGATCTTTGGCGCCGCCTATGCGGCGCCCTATTCGGCGAGCAAAGGCGGCATCGTGCAGATGACGCGCGCGATGGCGACCGCATGGGCGAAGGACAACATTCAGGTCAACGCCATTCTGCCGGGCTGGATCGACACCGAGCTGACGCAGAGCGCGCGCGAGCAGGTGCCGGGCCTCAACGACAGGGTTTTGACGCGCACGCCGGCGCAGCGTTGGGGCAGCCCTGACGATTTCGCCGGGATTGCCGTATTTCTCGCCGCGCCCGCTTCGAATTTCGTCACCGGCACGGCGATCCCCGTCGACGGCGGATATTCGGTCATGGCCTAGCGATGCCGCTGCCGTCATGACCGCGCGACGGTCCAAGACGATCGCGTATCGCGGGTCGGCGGCAATTCGTGTTACAAATTCGTCTTACGCATGGACAACCGGGAAATAACCCGGAGCAAGGGAGGGGCACATGTTCACGGTCCGCAACGCCGTTTGCGCGATGGCGTTCGCTTTCTTCGCCACGGCTTGGTCCTCCGTCGCGACCGCTCAGGAGGCCAAGCATTATCGCTTCGCCTACGATCAGCCGAAGACGACCGGCTACGGCGTCGCCGGCGATCTGTTCGCCGACAAGCTGAAAGAACTAAGTCACGGCACGTTCCTGATCGACCAATATCCCGGCGCCCAGCTCGGCCAGGAGCCGCAAGTCCTGCAATTGGTGAAGGCCGGCGACGTCGAGTTCTGCATCAGCTCCTCGGCCAACGCCGCGACGCTGTCGCCGCAGGCCGGCGTGATGTCGCTGCACTACCTGTTCCGATCGGAAGATCATCTGGTCAAGGCGCTTGCCGATCCGGGCGTCAACGACGCGGTGCGAGGCATGATCGAAGACACGGTGCAGGGGGCACACGCGATCGGCATGCTGACGCTTGGCCTGCGCAACATGTACAGCAAGAAGCCGATCGAGAAGGTCGAGGACATGAAGGGCCTGAAGGTCCGCGTCCAGGCCACGGCGACCGAAGACCTGATGTTTCCGGTCTATGGCGCGCAAACGGTCCACATGCCGTTCGGCAGCGTCTACACCTCGCTGCAGACCGGCGTCGTCGACGTCGCGGAAAACGGCGTCAACATCTACCTCGCCAACAAGCATTACGAGGTCGCCCCGGTGCTGTCGATGACCGAGCATGAGGCGAACAACAACCTGATCTGGGTCAGCGACAAACTTTGGAAAAGCCTGACCGACGAGCAAAAGAAATGGGTCCAGGCGGCGGCCGACGAGGTCAACAAGAAAGAGCCGCCGAAGGCCCTGGAGCTCGAGCATCAATCGGCCGACAAGCTCAAGACCATCGGCGTGAAGATCGTCGGCAATGTCGACAAATCCGGATTCCAGAAGCTTGCCGACCCGTATCTGGATAAGCTCGCCGGCGATCTCGGGCCCCATGCCAAGAAGATCAAGGATCTGATCGTCGGCGTGAAGTAGGCGGGACGAGGTCGTATCGCGGGGCCGGCGAAGGCGGCCCCGCTCGGGCGAGTGTTCGCAGCTGGGACACCCCATGGCAATCGCCGACAGGCTGGTCGCTCGACGGCAGTCGCACTTGAAATGGCGGGTCTTCGACGGCCTTGAGCTCGTGTTGATGGGCCTGTGCGGGGCCTTGCTGTTTGCCTTCTGCACCACGGTCATTTTCGACATTGTCACGCGCACGATCGGCCACCCCTGGCTTTGGCTGCAGGAAGTGACTTCGACGCTGTTCATCTACGCGATCTTCTTCGGCACCGCGGTGGCGACGCGCCGCAACGATCATCTTTATCTCACGGCGGTCGCCGAGGGCCTTCATGGCCGGTGGCGGATCGTCGTCGAGATCGTCACCAGGCTCGTCGTGCTCGGGGTCGCGCTCAGCTTCGTCGTTTTCGGATATCTCAATTTCCTGCGCGGCTTTTCCAGCTTTCGCATGCCGTCGCTGACACCGATCGCCTCGCTATACGCCGCGATCCCGATCTGCGGCGTGCTGGTCGCGCTGTTTACCGTCGAGCAGATCGTCAACGGCTTGCGCAACGGCTTCGATCGCGCCGAGGCGGGCGATGAGCAAAATCATCGCCGCGCCATCGAGCCGATCATGACGGACATCGGGCGGCTATGAACGCCGGCTACATCCTCGCGTTGATGAGCTTTCTGTTCTTGCTTTTCGGCTATCTCGGCGTGCCGGTTCCGTTCGCGTTGATGGCCGGCGTCCTCATCGGTGCCTCGTTCACCGAGGTCTCCCATGTGGCGATCATCCAGAAGATGTTCGACGGCATGGACTCCGAAGCCTTGCTGGCGATTCCGTTCTTCCTCCTGGTCGGCGAGCTGATGAGCTCGGCCAACGTGGTCGGGCGCGTGGTCAATCTGTCGCTGTCGCTGGTCGGCCACATTCGCGGCGGGCTGTCGCAGGTCGTGACCGTGTTCAGCATGTTCTTCTCGGAAATGTCCGGCTCGACCACCGCCGACGTCGCCGTCATCAGCCGCGCGCTCGGCCAGCCGATGAAGCGCGAGGGTTACGATCCGGCCTTCATCGCCGCGATTATCGCGTCGGCGTCGACCATCGCGGCGCTGGTGCCGCCGAGTATCACCGCGGTGGTCTACGGCGCGATCGGCAATGTCTCGATCGCCGGCCTGTTCATGGCCGGCTTCGTGCCCGGCCTGATGATCGGCGTCGGGCTGATGATCTATTGCTATTTCTTCGGCCCGACCGGCATGCGGCGGCCACGCGCGCCGTTTCGCGAGGTCGCCGGCGCGTTCAAGGACGCCGCGCTGCCGCTGATCATTCCGGTCATTCTGCTGGGCGGCATCCTCACCGGCTGGTTCACGCCGACCGAAGCCGGCGTCGTCGCGGTCGCGTATATTCTCATCGTGGTGATCCCGGCGCTCAGCCGCGGCCATATCCGATTGCTCGCCTACGACTTTTGCCTCGCCGGCCTCATTTTTTCATTGCCGTTGATCACCATCGGCGCCGCCAACGCGTTCGGCTGGCTATTTGCCTATCTGCGCGGCGCCATCGTGATCGCCGAATGGATTACCAGCATTGCCGGCAACGACCCGCATGCGATCATGCTGTTGATGGTCGCTCTGTTCACGGTGATCGGCGATTTCATCGAACCAGTGCCGACGATCATCATCTTCATGCCGCTGGTGAATGCGCTGACCGACGCCGGTCACATCAACCCCGTCCACATGGGCGTGGTGTTGATCACGACGCTGGCATTCGGGCTAATCACGCCGCCCTACGGCTTGGTTCTGCTGATGGCGTCGAAATTCGTCGACGTCCGCTTCTCGCGCGCGCTGCGCGCGGCGTGCCCGATCTATGTGGTGTTCTTCGCGACGATCGCGTTCACGATCTATTTTCCGTCGGTGGTGCTGTGGCTGCCGAAACAGGTGCTGCCGACGTCGGTCGGCTGCTTCCACAATCCGAGCGGTGCGGGCTATATCTGCCCGCCTTGAGCGAGGTGCGCGCCTTTAGCGCGCGCCCTCGGCCTCCAGCATCTTGCCGAGGATGCGCTTATAGCGCACGCAGCCGACGTCGACGGCGAGGATGACCGGATCGAGCGGCTCGGTTGCCTGCTCGATGACTTGCTGCTGCGCCTCGATCACCGGCGCGTCCTGCTCCTCGAAGGCAAAGCGCCGCATCTCGGCGACCTTCGTCTGCAGGTCGCGGTTGAGCTTGTCTTCGGTGGTCTTCACGCCCCAGCGCACGGCGGTGAAGAAATAGCGTGTCGAGCATTCGTTCTCCGGCGTCAGCAGATGGATGGCGTGATAGCCGGTGCCGGTCTCGGGCTTGGCCCCCATGGCGCAAATGCCGGTGAGGAGCCGCAATGTCGACGGCGCCATCCAGCGCATCTTGGTGAACTTGTCGACGCGCGCCGGATGCCCCGGCCAGAATTGCGCGAACATGCCGGGTGGCGCCGAATTGGTGGCGTGGCGGCTGACCACGACGTCGTCGCCGTCCTGTTCGGCGGTGATCTCCGACTCGACCGTGTCGGCATTGCCGAGAATGCCTTCGTGCAGATAGGAGGTGTGGCTCAGGTCGAGCAGGTTGTCGATGATCAGCTGATAGTTCGCCTTGATGACGATGGAGTCGCGCTTGGTGGTGTGCAGCTCCGGCACGTTGTCGAGCACGCCGAAGTCCGGCACCTTGCCGGCGTCGGCCGGCGCCCCGCCCATCCACAGCCACACCGCCTTGTGCTTCTCGATCACCGGATAGCCTTTGACCCGTGCCCGCGGCGGAATGTTTTTGGTGCCGTGCGGATTGCGCACGCAGGCGCCGGTGCCGTCGAATTCGAGGCCGTGATAGGGGCACTGGATGCGGTCGCCGGAAACGATCTTGCCCATGCTCAAGGGCGCGAAGCGGTGCGCGCAGCGGTCGGCGACGGCGGCGACGTTGCCGTCGGCCTTGCGGTAGAGCACGATCGGCTCGTTCATGACGGTGCGCGGCACGAGCTTGCCGTCGGGAATATCGTCGGACCAGGCGGCGACATACCAGGCATTGCGCAGATACGGCCCGGTGATCATGTCCTGGTGCGGCTTTGCGCCGTTGCCGTTGCCTTGGGCCGGTTCCGTCATGGCGAAATTCCTCTGCTGGCGCCGCGGAGCAGGGCTCACTCCGCCGCGGTGGCATTTTGCGCCGCCGCCGCGTAGGCTCAACGCTACTAGAGAAGAAGGGAGGACACCATGGCCGAAGCCGCTGCATCGCTTGCTGCGCTCGCCTCGCGCTTCATCAATACCGACGAGGTGCCGTGGGTCGAGACCAGCCCGGGCAACAAGATGAAGGTGATCTATCACGACCCGGCGACCGGGATGCTGACCATCCTGTCGAAGCTCGCGCCGGGCTCCGGAATTCCGGCCCATATGCACGAGGATCTGGAGCAGACCTACGTGCTCGAAGGCTCGCTGGTCGACGACGAGGGCGAATGCACCGCCGGCAATTTCGTCATCCGCGCCAAGGGCAGCCGCCATGCGCCGACCGCGCCCAACGGCTGCACCATGCTGGTGTTCTTTCTCAAACCCACCGAGGGCCTGAAGAAGGCGCTGCTCAAGCGCGGCTAGGCGCCGTTGCGGCTCCCTCTAAGTATTTAGAATAATTAACCAATCCGCACTAGACTGCGGCATTGGACGGCATTGTCTCACGTCAGTTTGGGATTGAATCCGCACCATGGCTGCCCCTCACGAGCCAGTTGCTGCTGCGACGGCGAAATCGAGTAATCCGCTTTGCTTCCTGATGGACGAGGATTTTGCCGTCCGCCAGGACCTGGCCCGCGAGTTGCGCCGGCAAGATGTCGACGTCGTGGAATTTTCGAGCAGCGACCGATTTGCCGACATGGTCGACGAGCAGAATCCCGACATCGTTTTTGTCAATCTCAATAAGGCGGCACCGCATGAGTGCGTTCGGGCGCTGTTGGCACTGAAGGACTGCGACTATTCGGGCGCCGTGCAGCTGTTCGGCCGCTGCGAGCCGAAATTGCTCGACAGCTTCAATACGGTCGGCGCCGACTGCGCCTTGTCGATGCTGCCGCCGCTGATGAAGCCGCTCGAATTCGCGAAGATTCACCGCATCATTCTCGACCGGAAGCTGGGTAGTCCGGCACCCGTCGCGAGCGGCGTCTCGCTCCGCGAAGCGCTGGCGAAGAACCTGATCAGGTTTCTGTACCAGCCGAAGGTCGAACTGAAGACGGGAACCATGATCGGCACCGAAGTGCTGGCGCGCGTCGCCCACCCGGAGCGCGGTCTGCTTGCGCCGAATGTGTTCCTCAAAGGCGCCCACGAGGAGGATTTGATCACGCTGGCACGCCTGGCGCTGGTCAACGCGGTCCAAACGAGCGCGCATTTTCTCGAATCGGGCATTGCACTTCGCCCCTCGATCAATATCGGCGTTGACAATCTGCTGCAGCTTCCGATCGCTGATCTGGTGTTGATGCATCGTCCGGAACGCGATAACTGGCCGGGTATTCTGCTGGAGGTGCCGGAGCGGCAAGTCGCCAACAAGATCGGCCCCCTGACGGCGCGGGTACCGGGATTGCGGCGTGCCAGCGTGGGGCTCGCCATCGACAATTTCGGCAGCGGAGCCTTCCGCCTCGGCATCCTCAATCAAATTTCCTTTGCTGAAATCAAGATCGATCGCTCTCTCGTCGACGGCTGCGCAACCACTGCCGGCAAGGCGAACATGTGCCGGTCGATCATCGAGACGGCGCACAGCTTCGGCAGCAAAGCGGTGGCCGTCGGCATATCGACCGACACCGATCTGCAGGCGCTGTCGGCGATGGGCTGCGACAGCGGACAAGGCTCCTTGCTGGGCAAGCCGATCACCCTGCAACAGTTCGATGCCCTGATCGCAAAATTCAAAGGCCAGGCGGCTTGAGCTAGCCGCGCGGCAGGACAGAGGCCCGCTGCCGGCGTACCTTTGGTGGGTAACTGTTTAATCGCGCAACATCGACGCGTGCCGATTGGCACCAACCGGAACGCCCCATGCCCTTCGCCCCGACGCTGCCGGCCCACGGCGCTGCCATTCCCGCCATCGGCTTCGGCACCTCGGGCATGGGCGACGTCCGCGCCGAGCACATCGCCACCGCGCTGAAGTGCGGCTACCGTCACATCGACACCGCGCGCAAATACGGCACCGAGCACGCGGTCGGTGAAGGCCTGCGCGCCTCCGGCGTGCCGCGGGCGGAGATTTTCCTCTGCACCAAGGTGTCCCACGAAAATCTGCATGCGGGCGATTTCGCCCGCTCGGTCGAAGAGCATCAAGGCCCTCGGCGTCGATTACGTCGATCTCCTCCTGGTGCATTGGCCGGAGAAGAATACGCCGCTCGCCGAAACCATGGCGGCACTGGCCAAGGCCAAGCGCGACGGGCTGACGCGGCACATCGGCGTCGCCAATTTCAACATCGCCATGTTGGACGCAGCGATCGGGCTCTGCCCGGAGCCGCTCGTGACCTTGCAGGCCGAGTGCCACGCTTATCTCGACCAGGCCAAGGTGATCGCGGCGTGCCGCGCCCGAGGACTCGTGCTCACCGCCTATTGTCCGCTCGGCCGCGGCCGGCTGCAGGGCGACAAGGTGCTGGCCGACATTGCGCGACGCCACGGCAAGACCTTCGCCCAGGTGGCGCTGTGCTTTCTGATGCAGCACGGCATGATCGCCGCCATTCCGCGCTCGTCGAACGCCACGCGCATCGCCGAGAACATCGACGTGTTCAACTTCGCGCTCAGTGACGACGAGATGCGTCGCATCGGCGCGCTCAAGCGCCCCGACGGCCGCATCGCCGATCCGTATGGTCGCGCGCCGGAATGGGATTAAGGAACGCAAGGTCGCGGTCGGCGTCCGCGAGTTTGCATAGTTTGCATCAGACCTTCTGGTCAAGGAGGGCCTTGGCGTCCTTGAGATCGCCGGTCGCGAAGCCTTCGCCGAACCACGAATAGACCGGCCGCAGAAGATTGACCGCGTCGGTGCGGCGACCCTCCCGCGCGTGGAGACGCGCAAGGCGCAGCGCCGCCCGCAATTCGAGCGACTTCGCATCGCGGCTGCGCGCCAGCGCCAGCGCCTCGTTATAGAGCTGCGCGGCTCCGGCTGCGTCGTCTTGCGCCAACCGCAGGTCGCCCCTGACGCGTAGAACGTCCGGAGTCCAAATAGGCTCGCGCTTTTGCCTCATCACGCGTTCGAGTGCGATCTGTGCGCCTTCGACATCGCCGGCAGCGAGCTCGGCATCGATCAGGGCAATCGAGAAAAGCGGCATCAGCACCGCGGCCGTGCTCGGATAGCTTTCGACCGCGTTGCGCAGTTCGACGAGACCGGGTTCGCGCTCGCCCGACCAGGCCCGCGCCCAGCCGCGCAATATGGCGCCGATGGCCGCATACTGCGCCAGGCCGCGATCGCGGCTCAAAGCGACGAGCCGCTCCGCGGTATCGAGCACGCTCGTGGGCTCGCGCCGCAGCAAATGAGTGACGCCGGTAAACCACAGCGCATGGCCGAGGCTCGGCGGATGCTCGATCGCATCGGCGAAGGCGATGCTTTGCCGGACGCTTTGCGCCGCCCGATCGGGAAAGCCGAGCACCCAGAATGCGATGCCGTCTTGTCCGGTGCCGCACACCGCCGGATCGTGGCCGCCGTAAAGCAAAGCGTGCCGGCCGTGCTTCTCGCGGTCGTAGAGTGTGAGCCCCTGCCGCACGTGATCCTGCGAGCCGGCAAGATCGCCATCGAACACCAGCGTTGCCCACGCCGCGTGATGGGCTTGCAGCACCAGGCCTTGATCGTTCAACGGTTCGGCCACGCGGAACAGCTCGTCGACCAGATGGCGGCGATGGCCCTGCTCGTCAGTCTGGCCTAACGCCAGCCATAGTCCCCACAGCGCGGCAAACAGCGATCGGCTGTCGCGCAACGTCTCGCTCAATTCTCGGGCCCGCCGATAAGCAGTTTCCGCTTCGGGCGCACCGAAGCCGCGCGTTGCCATCACCGCCGGGCCGAGCGCCAACTGCAATGCGAGCTCGAGCCGCCTGCGTTCGTCGTTGTCGGGCTGGGCGGCCAATATCTCGACGCCGCGCCGCAGATGTGCCGCCGCCTCGATATTGGCCGAACGTGTGGCGGCCCGCCGGCCCGCCTCCAGCATGAACGTCGCCGCGCGCTGGAAATGACCGGCTTCGGCCAAGTGATAGGCCAGAATTTCCGGCTCGCGCTCGACCCGGTCCGGCGCGCGGCGCTCGATCGCGGCTGCGATACGCTCGTGCAGGGCCTGACGCGGGCCGCGCAGCAATGTGCCGTAGGCGGTGTCCTGCACCAACGCGTGCTTGAATTGATAATCGGCGGTGGGCGGATTACCGCGCTGAAATACCAGACCCGACGCCACCAGGCGGTCGAGCGCAGCGCGCGTGTCTGCTTCCGAGCGCGACGCCACCGCGGTGACGACGTCGTAGGAGAAATCGCGGCCGATCGCCGCTCCGGTCTGGGCGATCTCGCGCGCTTCCGGACCGAGCCGGTCGAGGCGCGCCATCAACGAAGCCTGCAGCGTCGCCGGCACCGCGGCGCGGTGGCCGGGGATCGCCGACAGCGCATGGCGGGCGCCGCCGGAATCGGCCGCGTCCGCGCTCTCCAGGATCGCTTTGGTCACCTCCTCCAGAAACAGCGGCACGCCGTCGGTGCGCGCGACGATTTCGTCGAGCAAGTCGGCTGGAAGCTCCGCGGCGTTGCCGGCGAGCTGGCGCACCAGCGCCTCGCCATGGCGCCGGCCGAGCCGCGGCAAGGTCATCAGCGTCACGTGGGGCTGGCCGATCCAGGGCGGCTGAAATTCCGGCCGAAACGTCGCCATGAGCAGCACCGGCAGGCGCTCGACGCGCGCCACGGTGCGATCGAGCAGCTCGCGCGAGGTCGGATCGATCCAGTGGATATCCTCGAACACCATCAGCAAAGGCTGCTGCCGCGCCGCGGTCTCGAGCGCGCGGGAGAGCAAGTCGAATGTCTTTTCCTTCTTGCGCTGCGGCGTCAGTTCCGACGCTGACGCTGCGTCGGTGCCGGGAAGCGCCAGCAGATCGGCAAGCAGCGCGACGTCGTCGTCGGGCATGCCGGTCTTGGCGCCCATATCGCCGAGCTTCCGCAGCCGTGTCGCCGTATCGTCGTCGCGGACGAAGCCGGCGGCGCGCTCCATGTGGCCGATGATCGGATAAAAGGCGCTGTCCTGGTGATGGGGCGAGCAGAAATAGCGCAGCCGCCGGTGTTGTTGCACGGCGATATGGTCTTCGAACGCTTCGGTCAGCCGCGATTTGCCGATGCCCGGCTCGGCGGAGATCAGGACGGCACGGCCTTCGCCGGTCTTCGCCTGATTCCAGCGGCGCAGCAGCAGCTCGATCTCCTCGTCGCGGCCGACCAGCGTCGCCGAACGCGAGCGCAGCGCTTCGAACCGGCTGCCGACTTCGCTTTCGGTCAGGACTTCGAAGGCGTGCGGCGCTCCGGAAAATCCCTTGAGCGATTGCGGGCCGAGGTCGCGCAGCTCGAACAGGCCGCCGACGTGGCGGCGCGTCGCGTCGGCAATGACGATGCCGTCGGGCGCGGCAAGCGCCTGCAAGCGCGCGGCAAGGTTAGGGGTCTCGCCGATGACCGCCTGCTCCTGGGCGGCGCCGGCGCCGATCAGATCGCCGACGACGGCCAATCCGGTGGCGATGCCGAGCCGGACCTGAAGGCGCCGGGGCAGATCGAGGCGTGCCATCGCCGCGACGATGGCAAGACCGGCGCGCACCGCCTGCTCGGCGTCCTCCTCGTGGGCCTGCGGATAACCGAAATAGGCGAGGATGCCGTCGCCCATGTACTTTGCGACAAAGCCGCCGAAGCGGGTCAAAACTTCGGCGACGCAGGCGTGATACTTGGCGATGATATCGCGCAGGTCTTCCGGATCGAGCCGCGTCGCCAGTTCGGTCGAGCCGACCAGATCGCAGAACATGACAGTGAGCAGGCGGCGTTCGGCGCTGGCGGTCTCGGCTGTGGCGGTGCCGGTGTCGGCGACGACCGGACTGTCCTGAAGCGCCTTGATCGCCGCCAGCAGTTTGCGCCGGTGGCCGATCGAGCCGACGCCTAAGCCGATGAGATCGTCGGGCGTCAGCTCAGGCAGGACGTCGCGGTCGATATCGTTATCGCGAAAGGCTTGTGCGTATTGCTCAAGCCCCAAACCCTTCAGCCATTCGCTGACGCTTTCCGCCATTTACTTCTTCACTTCTGCGCGCGCTCGGCCGGACTATTGCCGCCGCCTTCGCCCGCGTGACAATGTAGCAAAATCCCGGAGCCAAGCATGCCCAACGCGCCGAAATACTTCATGTACTTTCCCGGCAACTATCGCTGGTCGGCGGCGTTCGTGAATATACTGGGCACGGCGCCGTTCGGCGGCGTCGACATCAGCGAATTGCACCACATCGGCCGTCTGCTCGAAGGCAAGACAGGCGACGACGACGAGGCGTGGTTCCACGCCTGCAACGCGGTCGCCAACATCGTGCGCGGCCACGCCGAGCAATTCCGTGCCGAGCGCAATCCGCTGGCCGCGGCCTCATTCCATCTGCGCGCCTGTCATTATTTCCAGATGGGCGAGCGCTTCCGCACGCCCAAGGACGCGCACGCGCTCGAGGCCTACCGCAAGGCGGTCGACAGCTTCCATGAGTTCGTCAAGCTCTCGGGTTCACGCATCGAGATCGTCGACGTGCCGTTCGAGGGCAACAAGCTGCCCGGCTATTTCGTGCCGGCGCAGAACGCCAAATCGGCGCGCACCCCCTGCGTCGTCTTCTTCGACGGCCTCGACGTCACCAAGGAGATCCAGTTCCTGCGCGGCGTGCCGGACCTCGTCCGCCGCGGCATCTCGGTGCTGGTGATGGACGGCCCCGGCACCGGCGAGGCGATCCGCTTCCGCGGCATGCCGCTGCGCCACGACTACGAGAAGGCCGGCAGCGCGTGCCTCGATTATCTGGAAACCCGCGCCGACGTCGACAGCGCCCGGGTCGGCATCGTCGCCATCAGCCTGGGCGGCTATTACGCGCCGCGCTGCGCGTCGCTCGACCACCGCTTCGCCGCCTGCATCGCCTGGGGCGCGATCTGGGACTATTACGGCACCTGGAAGAGGCGCATCGATGCCGGCTTCCAGGCGTCGATGTCGGTGCCCGGCCACCACATCATGTGGATCCTCGGCGTCGATTCGCTCGACGCCGCGCTGAAGAAGCTCGAGCCGTTCCGGCTCGACGGCGTGGTGCAGAAGATGCGCTGCCCGTTCCTGGTGGTGCACGGCGAGGACGACGAGCAGATTCCGCTGAAAGATGCGCAGGCGCTCTACGCAGCTAGCGGCTCCGCCGACAAGACGCTGCGCGTGTTCACCGCGGCCGAGGGCGGCGCCCAGCATTGCCAGCGCGACTACCTGTCGCTCGGCACCGCGGTGATGTGGAACTGGTTCGAGCAGAAGCTGGTATGCGCCTAGGCGCGCTTCTCGTATCCCTTCAGCGCGGCGCGTAAAATTTCGCGCGACGGCTCGCTGCCGTCGACCAGGCGAATGGTGCGCCGCTTGATCTTCCAGCCGGCGGCGGTGCGGGCAAGCTCCCAGCGGTTCGTCACCACGCGGTGGATGTGATAGCCGCGCGAAGAGCCGTGATTGGGCACTTCGATTGGCGCGCCGGATTTGTGCGGTGCGAGAATCTGAAGGTATGACGTCACCACGGCGCGGTCGCCATCGAGTTCGATATGCGGCAGCCCGGTGAAATGGGCGAGGCCGCCGGCGATGGCGGCTTGGTGGCCCGCGCTTTTCAGGCTCGCGGCGATCGCCTTGTTGCCGGAGGCGCCGGACAGGTCGGGGCCGCGATCGAAAACGCCGTCGTCGGTATAGACCGCTTCGGCGTAATAATCGGCGCCCGTATCGGCGCTCGGCGGGTGGCCGGCGATCAGATTATAGATTTCCAGCCGATCCTCGATGGCTCGAATGCGTTGTTCGAGCGTGCGGCTTTGTTCGACCATGACCTCTCTCCGGATGGGACCTGCCTTAGGGCTTTGACCTGCGATATCATAGCGCGGTTCATTTTCCTGCTGGACGCTTCCGCAAAATCTGGCATCGTTATGGCGCGAGGAGGGGGCTCCAGTGTCGCCGAAAATGGGCGCTGACGGCGAACTCGATCGCCGTTCTTTTCTTGTTCGCGTCGCCGCGACCGGCGGCGGCCTGGCGCTCGGCCTTGCGCTGCCCGGCGGTCCGGATCCGCTGCGCGCCGCGGCGCCGGCAGCCCCGACCGAAATCAACTGCTGGGTCGTCATCGCCCCCGACAATACGGTGACCATCCGCGTCGCCCGCGCCGAGATGGGCCAGGGCATCATGACCGCCGTCGCCATGCTGGTCGCCGAGGAGCTTCAATGCGACTGGGCCAAGGTCGACACCGCATTCGTTGCGCCCGGCGACAATTTGCGCCGCGACCGGATCTGGGGCGACATGTCGACCGGCGCCAGCCGTTCGATCGTGTTCTCGCACCTGCCGCTCCGGCGTGCCGGGGCGACCGCGCGCGAAATGCTGATCGCGGCCGCGGCGCTACGCTGGAACGTGCCAGCCGCCCAATGCACGGCGTGCAACGGCGTCATCACGCATGCGGCGACCGGGCGGACGCTGACGTTCGGCGCCGTCGCCGACGAGGCGGTCAAGATCGAGCCGCCGGCCCACGTCGAGCTGAAGGACCCGCGGGACTGGACGCTGATCGGTACGCCGCAGCGGCGGCTCGATCTGCGCGACAAGGTCACGGGCGCTCCCATTTTCGCCGTCGACGTGCGGCTGTCCGGCATGCTGTACGCTGCCGTCGCGCACTGCCCGGTCTTCCGCGGCGCGTTGAAGTCGGTCGATGACAGCGCGCTCGCCGGAATCAGGGGCGTGCGCAAGGTGGTGCGCCTGCCCGATGCGGTCGCGGTGGTGGCGGACTCGTGGTGGCAGGCCAAGTGCGCCGTCGACGCGCTCGCTATCGAATGGGACGACCGCGGCTATGGCGCCACCTCGACCGAGACTATCGCCGCGACGGTGCGCGAGGGCCTGTTCTCGACCGAAGCCAATGTCGCCCGCGCCGACGGCGACGTGGGCGCGGCGCTCAAGACCGCGGCGCGACGCATCGAAGCCGAATACGCGGTGCCATTCCTCGCCCACGCCACCATGGAGCCGCAGACTTGCACCGTCCATGTCAAAGCCGACGGCGTCGAAGTCTGGGCGCCGTCCCAGGACGTGATGACGACGCTCGTCACCGCCGCCGTCGCCGCCGGCGTCGGCAACGACAAGGTCACGGTCCATCCCACCATGGCGGGCGGCGGCTTCGGCCGCCGCAACGCTGTGCAGGATTACGTCCGTCTGGCGGTGCAGATCGCGAAGGAAGTGGCGAGGGAGGTCGACGCGCCGGTCAAGATGCTGTGGAGCCGCGAGGAGGACATCGCCCATGACCTCTACCGGCCCTACGGCATGGCGCGGCTGGTCGCGAGCCTCGACGGCGACGGCATGCCCGAGGCGTTGACCATCCGGCTCGCCGGCCCGTCGTTCGTCGCGTCGCTCGTTCCGGCGCTCGGCCCCAAGATCATGGACATGAGCTTCGTCAGCGGGCTTACCGCGGAAATGCATTACGCGCTGCCGAACTATCGGGTCGACGTGGCGCTGCGCGCGACCCACGTGCCGCTCGGCGCCTGGCGCGGCATCAATTACACGCAGAACGCATTCTACAAGGAGTCCTTCATCGACGAATTAGCCCACGCCGCCGGCGCCGATCCCTATGAGTATCGGCGGCACTTGTTGCGCAACGCGCCGAAGGACCTCGCCGTGCTCGATGCCGCGGCGCAGAAGGCCGATTGGGGCGCGCCGCTGCCGCCCGGCCGTTCTCGCGGCATCGCCGTCAACTATGCGTGCGACAGCTATGTGGCGCAGGTGATGGAAGTCTCGGTCGAAGGCGGCCGCGTCCGCGTCCATCGCGTCGTCTCGGCGATCGACTGCGGCCACGTGGTCAATCCACTGTCGGTCGAGATGCAGATGCAGGGCGCCGTCATCTATGCGCTGACGGCGGCGCTCTACGGCGAGATCACCATCAAGGACGGTGCCGCGGTGCAGTCGAACTTCGACGACTACAGGATGCTGCGCATGGCGGACGCGCCGGAGGTGGTCAGCGTCATCGTGCCGAGCGGCGATTTCTGGGGCGGCGTCGGCGAGCCGCCGGTGCCGCCGGTGGCGCCGGCACTGTGCAACGCCATCTTCGCCGCGACCGGCAAGCGCATCCGCGCGCTGCCGGTGATGAACCACGATCTGCGCGCGATTTGAATGCTTGAAGCCTCACCGTGAGGAGCGACGCGTCAGCGTCGCGTCTCGAACCATCATGCTCTGAGCAGCATCTAATGCTTCGTCCTGATGATCAGCGGCAGCCCGTTGGCCGGGCGCAGCGTCACGCGCAGCAGCGGCCACACGGTGCTGCCCGGCGCCAGCGCGATGGCGAAGTTCTTCATGATGGTGGCGAGGATCAAGGTCGCCTCCTGCAGGGCGAACGCCGAGCCGATGCAGGTGCGGATGCCGGTTCCGAACGGAATATAGGCGTAGCGGTCGATCTCGCTTTTCGCCTTGCCGAGGAAGCGGGTCGGATCGAACGCGTCGGGCTCGTCCCAGTAGAGCTGATGACGGTGCAGCACATAGGGCGCGATCACGATCATGGTGCCACGTTTGACGCGCTCGCCGCCGAGCTCGTCGGAGCCTAAGGCGACGCGGCTGATGGCGGCGATGGGCGGATAGAGCCGCACCGCCTCGTCGATCACGGCGCGGGTCTCGACCAGGCGGTCGGCGAGGCCGGCGACCGGACCGCCGATTTCGCGCGCGGCTTCGGCTTCGACCCGTGCCCGCCATTCCGGCGATTGCGAGAGGAGGAACAGCGCCCAGGAGATGGTGTTGGCCGTGGTCTCGTGGCCGGCCGAGATGAAGGTGAGGATGTTGGAGCGGACCTCGACTTCGGTCATCTGCTCGCCGGTCTCCGGATCGAGCGCGGCGAGCAGCAGCGTGAGGATATCGTTGGCCTCGTCGTCGGCGCTGCCTTTGAGGCGGCGCTGTCGCATGGCGATGATCTCGTCGATCGCCGCTTCGAAGAACCGCAGGGTCGAGCGCACGCGCAGATGCGACAGCCGCGGCACCGACGGCGGCAGGCCGATGAGGTCGAGCGGATCGATCCGGCCGATGGTGTTGAAGTAAACGCTCATCGCGCCGCGGAATTCTTCCTTGTCGCGGCCGAGCCCATCGGAAAAAATCGTGCGCTCGAGCACTTCAAGCGTCACGCGCGACATTTCAGCGGCGGCGTCGACCGTGGCGCCGTCCTGGCGGCGCCAGCGTGCCACGAGGGAGTCGGCGGCGGCCTGCATTTTCGGTGCGAAGTCCATGATGGTCTTGCGCGCGAACACGGGCGCGAAGGTGCGGCGCTGCACCCGCCACTGCTCGCCTTCGGCGCTGAGCAGGCCGTCACCGAGGCCCGACGACAGCACGCGGCGCTGAATGCTGTCTTTTTGGTAGTTGCCGGCATTGTCGAGCAGCACGCGGCGGATGGCGGCCGGCTCGTGCACGAGCAACGCGTGCTTGAACGGCAAGCCGCCAACCACGATCGGCTTCTCGAAATGCTCCCGCGCAAAGCATTCCAGCGGGTTGCGCTTGAGCGTGGAAAACAGGCCCAGGAGGCCGAGCGGCTTCGGCTGCGGAACGGGCGCGGGCGGGCGGTAGAGCAACGGCAACGGAGCGCCTGCAAGCTCGGCGGTCTGGCGGACTCCATGCATGCGTTGCGCCCACCCCTTGGCGCGCGGCGCGCGCCTTCCCCGGTTGGGCGCGCGACCGAAGAATGCGTTGTTCTTCAATCAACTGTGTGGGGGTGACGACATCTTGTCAAGACAAAGGCAGCAGCGCTGCCCGACAATCCAATTAATAGCGCAACGCCGGGATAACTCCCCAGGAACCGAATTGTGCCAATTGCGGCAGCGACGCGACCACGTCGCGTGTCAGCGGCGGCCGAACAACCTGTCGAGCAGCCAGAAATCGAGTCCGCCGCCGTTGCGCTGCCGATCGCGCTCGGCGGCGCCGCCGCCGCTGCCCTCGTCGGGGACCCGCGCCGGTGGCGCCAGCGGCGGCGCGCTGAACCAGCCGCCGGAAAGTCCCGGCAGCGACGCCGGCGCCACGCCCTGGTGCGCGGTCTTCATGAAGCGGCTCCAGATTTCCACCGGCACGCCGCCGCCGACGGCGCGTTTGGTCGGCGTGTTGTCGTCGTTGCCGAGCCAGATGCCGGTCACCAGGTGCGAGGTGTAGCCGATGAACCAGGCGTCGCGGAAATCCTGGCTGGTGCCGGTCTTGCCGGCGGCGAGCCAGCCGGGCAGGTCGGCGCGGCGCGCGGTGCCGCTCGTGAGCGTCTCGTGCATCATCGTGTTCATCATCCCGACGTAGCGGGCGTCGACGATGCGGCCGAGCGTCTGGTTGGCGCGGCCGTACAGCGTCTTGCCGTCGGCGGCGCGGATGCGCTCGACCACGTGTGGCACCACGGCGAGTCCGCCATTGGCAAACGTGGCATAGGCCGAGACCAATTCCAGCACCGAGACTTCCGAGGTGCCGAGCGCGATCGAGGCATTGGGCTCGAGCTTCGACTCGATGCCGAGCCGGTAGGCCGTGCGCACCACGGCGGCGGGCGTGACTTCGAGGGTGAGCCGCACCGACACCGTGTTGAGCGAATTGGCCAGCGCCTGGGTCAGCGTCACCGGGCCGAGATATTCGCGCTCGTAATTCTCCGGCCGCCAGCCTTGCACGCTGATCGGCTTGTCGTCGCGCACCGTGTCGGGCGTCAGCCCATGTTCGAGCGCCGTGAGATAGACGAACGGCTTGAACGCCGAGCCGGGCTGGCGCCGTGCCGCGATGGCGCGGTTGAACTGGCTCTCGGCGTAATTTCTGCCGCCGACCAGCGCGCGGACCACGCCGTCCGGCGTCATCGCCACAACGGCGCCTTCACCGATGTTGAGCTTATCGCCCTTTTGCGCGAGCGCGTCGTCGAGCGATTGCTCGGCCGCGGTCTGCAGCGCCGGATCGATCGTGGTCTCCACCGTAATATCCTGATCGACATGGCCGATCAGATCGTCGACCGCGTCCATCACCCAGTCGGCGACGTAATTGACCGAGCCGCCGCCAGTCGGCTTCACCGCGCGCGCCGGATTGGCGAGCGCGCGCTTGGCGGCGTCGGCGCCGATGATCTTCTGCTCCGCCATGGCGGCGATCACGAGCGCGGCGCGGCGCCGGGCGCCGTCGAGATTGCGGCTCGGCGCGAGCCGCGATGGCGATTGCACGAGGCCGGCCAGCATCGCGGCTTCCGGCAAGGTCAGTTGCCGCGCCGATTTGGCGAAATAGCGCTGCGCCGCCGCTTCGATGCCGTAGGCGCCGGAGCCGAAATAGACGCGGTTCAGATAAAGCGCGAGGATCTGCTGCTTGGAGAACTTGTGCTCGAGCCAGAGCGCCAGCACCGCCTCCTGCAGCTTGCGCGACACCGTGCGTTCCTGGGTGAGGAACAGATTCTTGGCGAGCTGCTGGGTAATGGTCGAGCCACCTTGGGCGGCGCCGCGATGCAGCACGTCGCGCACGCCGGCGCGCAGGATGCCCCACGGATCGATGCCGTGGTGCGAGAAGAAGCGGCGGTCCTCGATGGCGACGAAGGCCTTGGGCGCATAGTCCGGCAAATCGCGCAGAGAAATTTCCGCACCACCCATGTCGCCACGCGTCGCGAGCGTTGCGCCGCCCAGGCCGAGGATCAGCACCGACGGCGGCCGCTTCGGAATTTCCAGCGACTGGATCGGCGGCAGGTGGATGCCGACCCAGATGATGACGCCGATGACGGCGATCACTGCCCAGGCCGCGGCGACGGCGCCCCAATAGATCAGGCGGCCGAAGCCGGAGCGGTGCTTACGGGAGCGCTTGCGCTTTTTCGGTCGCGCGGGCGGCGCCGAATCGTCGCGTTGCCGCCGCGGCGCGGGGGCGCGGTCCTGCGGCGGCCGCGGCCGGACGTCGAAACTGACGGCGTCATCACGCTTTTTGCCGGCCTGCCGCGCCGCCATGTTCCGTCCCCAAACGCGCGGAATCGACGGTAGTGGCCTCGGTTTAAGGGGCGGTTACTGGCTGGATTTCGCCTATCCCGCCGCCGCTTCCTTTGCCGGCTTCGCGTCTGTGGCCGGGCCTGTGAGGAGTGCCAGCAGCGGGCGCTTGATCGCAGCCTGGCGGGTCGGCGTGGTGATTTGCGCGCCGAGGAGATCGGTGACGTAGAACACGTCGACGACGCGCTCGCCGAAAGTGGCGACATGGGCCGAGGCGATATTGAGGTTGAGCTTGGACAATGTCGCGGTCAGCTCATAGAGCAGTCCGGGCCGGTCGAGACCGGTGACCTCGACCACGGTGTAGCGGGTCGACCATTGATTGTTGATGGTCACCTCGGGCTCGATGGCGAACGCCTTGAGCCGGCCCTTCGGCGCGGCGCGCTTCGCCACCACCTCGGGCAGCTTGAGCTCGCCGCGCACCGCCTGCTCGATGGCGGCGCCGATGCGGGCGGCGCGGCGCGCCTCGTCTTCGTCGCGCTCGAACTCGCGCGTGACCGAGATCGTGTCGAGCGCCAGCCCGTCGGTGGTGGTGTAGATCTGGGCATCGACGATGTTGGCGCCGGCGAGCGCGCAGGCACCGGCAATGATCGAGAGGAGCCACGGATGGTCGGGCGCGAACACCGTAAGCTCGGTGACGCCGCGCGATGCGTCGAAGCCGACGCCGGTGGCAAGCCGCTTGCCGGAAGCTTCGGCCTCGCGCACGAAGCGCGCGTGCGAGAGCTTGTGCGGCAGATCGACCTTGAGCCAATAGGCCGGATAGTGGCGCGCGATATAGGCCTCGAGCTCCTCGGCCGGCCAATCCTTGATCTCGGCGCGGAACTCGGCCTGCGCCGCGGCGACGCGCTGGGCGCGGTTGACCTCGGAGAAGCCGCCGGTCAGCACCGGCTCGGTCTCGTAGTAGAGCGTGCGGATGAGCTGCGCCTTCCAGCCGTTCCAGACACCGGGGCCGACGGCGCGGATGTCGGCGGTGGTGAGGATGGTGAGGAGCTTGAGCCGCTCCAATGACTGCACCACTGCGGCGAAGTTCTCGATGGTCTTGCGGTCGGACAGGTCGCGCGACTGCGCCACCGTCGACATCACGAGGTGCACCTCGACCAGCCAGGCGACGAGCTCGGTGTCGGCCGCCGACATGCCGAGCTGCGGGCACAGCCGCCGCGCGATGCGGGCGCCGGCGATGCAGTGGTCCTCGACCCGGCCCTTGGCGATGTCGTGCAGGAACAGCGTCACGTAGAGCACGGTGCGGTGCTGCGGCTGGATCGTGCGCATCAATTCGCTCGCCAGCACGAATTCCGGATTTTCGCCGCGCTCGATCTCGCTGAGCACGCCGATGCAGCGCAGCAGATGCTCGTCGACCGTGTAGTGGTGATACATGTTGAACTGCATCATCGCCACGATGCGGCCGAAGGCGGGAATGAACTCGCCGAGCACGCCGGCTTCGTTCATGCGGCGCAGCACGGTCTCGGCGTCGTTCTTCGAGGTCAGAATTTCCAGGAACAGGCGGTTGGCTTCCTCATCCTCGCGCAGCCGCTTGTCGATCAGCTTCAGCGCGTGGGTGGCGGTGCGCATCGCCCCGGGATGGATGGCGAGATTGTGCCGCTGCGCGAAGTGAAACAGCCGGATCAGGTTGACCGGATCGCGGGCGAAGACGTTGCGCCGCGCGATGTTGATGCGGTTGTTGTCGATGACGAAGTCGTCGGTGCCGGTGAGCTTGGTCGGCCCGCGCGACGGCCGCAACCGAGCGATGACGCGGCTCAGCACCGGCGCCGGCTTCGCCTGATGCTCCTCGAGATTGGCGCAGAGAATAGCGGTGAGGTCGCCGACCTGCTTGGCGGTGAGGAAGTAGTGCTTCATGAAGCGCTCGACGTCGCGCAGGCCGGGATGCTCGGTGTAGCCGAGCCGCACCGCGATATCGCGCTGAATGTCGAACGACAGCCGCTCCTCGGCGCGGCCGGCGAGGAAGTGCATGTTGCAGCGGACCGACCACAGGAAGTTCTCGCAGCGGCGGAACATGGCGTATTCGTCGCGATCGAACACGCCGTGCTTGATCAATTCCTCGGGCTCGCGCACGCGGTAGACATATTTGGCGATCCAGAACAGCGTGTGCAGATCGCGCAGGCCGCCCTTGCCGTCCTTGACGTTGGGCTCGACCAGGTAGCGCGACTGGCCGGCGCGGCGGTGCCGCTCCTCGCGCTCGGCGAGCTTGGCGGCGACGAATTCCGGCGCGGTGCCCTGCACCACCTCCTTGTCGAATTTGGCGGTCAGCTCGTCGTAGAGCTTTGAGTCGCCGAGTACGAGGCGCGATTCCAGGAGCGCGGTGCGCACCGTCATGTCGGCCTTGGCCTGGCGGATGCAGTCGGCGACCGAGCGCGTGGCGTGGCCGACCTTGAGCCCCATGTCCCACAAGCAATAGAGCAGCGCCTCCGCCACCGACTCGCCCCAGGCGGTCTGCTTGTAGGGCAGCAGGAAGAGCAGATCGATGTCGGAGCCCGGCGCCAATAGGCCGCGGCCATAGCCGCCGGTCGCGACCACCGCCATGTACTCGGCTTCGGACGGCACCTGCGACGGATAGAGCTCGCTGCCGGCGAATTCGAACAGGATGCGGATGATCTCGTCCTGCATCTGGCACAGCCGCTCGGCGCAGTTGCGGCCGTGGCGGTCTTTGAGCAGGAGCGCTTCGGCGCGGGCGCGCGCTTGCGTCAGCGCCGCCTTCAGCCGCATGGCGACCGCGGTGCGCATCTCGCGCTCGCGTCCGGCATGCTTCTCGGCGAGGCTCTTGAGATCGGCAACGACCGCGGCGCTGTCGATCAGTTCGTCGTCGGCGCGTGGCGGGCGTTGGGTGTCCAGCATGCTTGTTACATATCGAAGCGCCCGCGCACTGTCATCGTGCGGTGCCGCAGCGAGCGGGCACAGATGATTATTCCATATTGTAACGTACATATGGTATTAATTTCTATTTGACGACCAGAGAACGGTATCCTAGAGAACGAAACTAGCGCCGATTTGAGCGAGCAGCTTGCGGGCGCGTTATAAATGCAGCTAAAGCGCGGGGCCTGCCCCGTCGTCTCGCGTCTGGCGGGCCGTTCAAACCCGCCTCCAACTGTGGTCGCGCCCGCGTGAACGCGCCGACGCGATCCCGAACCGGAGGACGTCATGCTTTCACGCCGTCAATTGCTGGCCACTGCCGCCGCCGCCACCGTGCTGCCGGCGGGCGCGCTGCGGGCCGCCGACAAGCCGAAAGAAATCCGCATCGACTGGGCGACCTACAATCCGGTCTCCATGGTGCTCAAGGACAAGGGGTTGCTGGAGAAGGAATTCGCCGCTGACGGCATCGGCATCCGTTGGGTGCAGACGCTCGGTTCCAACAAGGCGCTGGAATTCCTCAACGCCGGCTCGATCGATTTCGGCTCGACCGCGGGCTCGGCGGCGCTGCTCGCCAAGATCAACGGCAATCCGATCAAGTCGATTTACGTCTATTCGCGCCCGGAATGGACCGCGCTGGTGACGCGCAAGGATACCTCGATCAACAAAATCGAGGATCTGAAAGGCAAGCGCGTCGCCGTGACGCGCGGCACCGATCCGCATATCTTTCTGGTCCGCGCGCTGCTCTCGGTCGGCTTGAGCGAGAAGGATATCCAGCCGGTATTGCTGCAGCATCCCGACGGCAAGACTGCGCTCATCCGCGGCGACGTTGACGCCTGGGCCGGGCTCGATCCGATGATGGCGCAGGCCCAGGTCGAGGACGGCGCCCGGTTGTTCTACCGCAACAAGGCCGCCAACACCTGGGGCATCCTCAATTCGAGCGAGGAGTTCCTCAAGACCTATCCGGACCTGACCAAGCGCGTGCTCGCGGTCTACGAACAGGCGCGCAAATACTGCCTCGCCAATTACGACGACGAGAAGCACGTGTTCGAGGGCATCACCAAGCTGCCCGACGCGGTTGCCGACATCCAGCTCAAGGAGCGCACCGAGCTGACCTTCAACAAGATCGGACCGGAGCAGCGCGACTCCATCCTGCAAGCGGGGCTCGCCCTGCAGCAGGCCGGCGTCATCCCGGCCAATGTCGACGTCAAGCAGTCGCTCAACGATCTGGTCGACGACCGCTACGTGGCCGGCGCCTAGCCGTCATTGCGAGCGCAGCGAAGCAATCCAGCGGCATCCGGATTGCTTCGTCGCTTCGCTCCTCGCAATGACGCGAAGGCGGCCACCCACCGCATTGCAATTGCGGCAGGCACCATGTCTCTTGTCGCCATGACCATTGCCGCCGAGCGCAACCCTGCCGAGGCCGCAGCGACCGAACGCGCGCCGTCGCGACGCTGGGCGCGTCTCATGCGCCCAGCGATGGGGCTCGTCGTGCCCGTCGTGCTCGGCGCGGCCTGGGAATACATCGTCCACATCGGCTGGGCGACTGGGCGGCTGGCGCCGCCGCCGTCGGTGATCTTCCAGACGTTCGTCGAGCTGGCGAAGAGCGGCGAATTGCAACGGCACACGCTGGTGACCTTGGGACGGGTCGGTGCCGGCTTCGGCATCGGCGTCGCCGCCGCCACGGTGATTGGTGCCATCGCCGGCTATTCGGCCACGGTGCGCCGCCTCATCGATCCCAGCATCCAGGCGCTGCGCGCCATCCCGTCGATCGCCTGGGTGCCGCTGTTCATCCTCTGGCTCGGCATTTTCGAAGCCTCGAAGGTCACCCTGATCGCGGTCGGCGTGTTCTTTCCCGTCTATCTCGGTCTGATGGGCGCAATCCTGTCGGTCGACCGCAAGCTGGTCGAAGTCGGCCGTGCATTCCGGTTGACCGATTTCGCCATGGTGCGGCGGATTCTGCTGCCGGCGGTGCTGCCGGCCTATGTGATCTCGCTGCGCTCGGGCCTTGGGCTTGGCTGGATGTTCGTGGTCGCCGCCGAGCTGATGGGCGCCTCCGAAGGCCTCGGCTATCTGTTGATCGACGGGCAGCAGCTCGGCAAGCCGGCAGAGATCGTCGCCGCCATCGTCGCTTTCGCCATCGTCGGCAAGGCCACCGACTGGCTGATCGTGCTCGCCGCGGCGCCGTTCCTGCGTTGGGAAGACGTGGTGCGGCAGGATTAGAGCATGATCCCGAAAAGTGGATACCGGTTTTCGGATAAGGTCATGCTCCAACTAAGAATCTGATTCATGCTCAGCCTCGAACGCGTCGGCAAGACTTATCCGAACGGCGTGCACGCGCTGGGCGGCGTCACGCTCGAAGTCGAGCTTGGCGAAATCGTCGCCGTGATCGGCGGCTCGGGCTGCGGCAAGTCGACCTTGCTGCGCGCCATCGGCGGGCTCGATCCGCCGAGCGAAGGCGCCGTCGTGCTCGACGGCGAGCGCATCGCCGTGCCGCACGAGAAGATCGGCATCATCTTTCAGGAGCCGCGGCTGCTTCCCTGGCTGAAGGTTGCCGACAATGTCGGCTTCGGCCTCGGCGACCGGCCGAAGGCCGAGCGCGCGACGCGCGTCGCCGCAGCGCTCAAGCGCGTCGGGCTTTCCGACAAGGCCGCGGTGTGGCCGCGCGAACTGTCCGGCGGCCAGGCGCAGCGCGTCGCCATTGCGCGGGCGCTGGTGCCGCGGCCCGAGGTGCTGCTGCTCGACGAGCCGTTCTCGGCGCTCGATGCGTTCACCCGCACCGATTTGCAAGATCACCTGCTCGACCTCTGGGCCGACGCCAAGCCGACCTTGATCGTCGTCACTCACGACGTCGACGAGGCCATTGTGCTCGCCGACCGGGTGATGGTGATGTGCCCGCGCCCGGGCCGCATCTTCGATGACATCGACGTCGACCTGCCGCGGCCGCGCGACCGCCAGTCGGCCGCGTTCGATTTTGTGAAACGCCGCGTGCTGGCGGCGCTCGATCGCTCGCTCAACCGCACCGCGGCCGCCGCTGACGCCGAGCCCAAAGCCGCGGCCGGTGCGGCGATGTGGTGGTGATTTTCGCTTGTCGTCGTCCGCGCCGGCGGACGACCCAGTATGCGGCGGCGCCTGGGTGGACACGTGGGCGGTTAGTGGCTACTGGGTTGCCCGCTTTCGCGGGCAATGACAGGAGAAAGCCATGGATGCCGCCGGGCTGCGCGCGATGCAGGCGCCGATCAAGGAGCGCTACAAGGCCGATCCCACGGCCGGCCTGATCACGCTTCACGCCAAAGGCGCGATCGACGACGCCAATATCGCTTGCAAGGTCGAGACCGGCCGGGCCCTGGCGATCGCCGGCCTGCATCCCGCCACCGGCGGATCGGGGCTGGAATTGTGCTCCGGCGACATGCTGCTCGAGGCGCTGGTCGCCTGCGCCGGCGTCACGCTCAAGGCGGTCGCCACCGCGATCGACGTGCCGCTGAAGTCCGGCGCCGTATCGGCCGAAGGCGATCTCGATTTCCGCGGCACGCTCGGCGTCGCCAAGGACGCGCCGGTGGGCTTTCGCGAAATTCGCCTCGCCTTCGACGTCGACACCGACGCGCCGCAGGACAAGCTCGATCAGCTTCTCAAACTCACCGAGCGTTATTGCGTCGTCTATCAGACGCTCAAAAGCGGACCCCCGGTCGCGGTAAGCCTCAAACGAAAAAGCTAGGCGCTGCCCTTTCGTTTGCTGGCTTCCGGCTGCTCCCTGTCGAGGACGCGGCCCAACGACCTCGGTGCATCCATGTCTCCCGAACTCGTGTTCCTGATCGAGCTCGCCGCCAAGATGGCGCTGACGGCGGTCATCGTCGTCATCGTCTCGGTCACGGTCGAGCGCTCCGGCCCGTTCATCGGCGCGCTGATCGCGGCGCTGCCGACGGCGGCCGGCGCCGCCTACATCATCCTCGCTTTCGAGCATCCGCCGGCCTTCATCGCCGCCGGTGCCGTCGGCAGCGCCGCGGCGACTGCCGCGGTGGCCGTCTTCAGCCTGGTCTACACCGTGCTGGCGCAGCGCCACGGCCTGGTGCTCAGCCTCGGCATAGCCGTCGCGGTCTGGTTCGTGGCCGCGGCCGCGCTGCGGCTCAACACCTGGACGCCGCTGACCGCGCTCATCCTCAATGTCGCGGTATTCGGCGTCACGGTGCCGCTGAGCTGGCGTTACCGCACTTCCGGCCCGCCGGCGAAATTTCTGCGCACGCCTTACGACGTTCCGCTGCGCGCGTTTACTGCCGCCGTCGTGGTCGCCCTGGTGACGACGATCAGCAACAGCATCGGCTCGTTCGCGTCGGGCGTGTTCGCGGTGTTTCCGATCGTGATGGGTTGCTCCATCGTCATCCTGCATCCGCGTGTCGGCGGCATCGCCTCGGCGAGCATGATGGCGCACGCCCAGATCGCGCTGAACGGGCTGTGGCTCGGCTTTCTCGCCATGCATTACCTCGTCGCGCCGTTCGGCGTCTGGGGCGCCTATGCGCTTGGGCTTGCAGTCTGCATCGGCTGGAGCGGCTTGCTCTGGCTCATCCGCGCGCGCAAATGGCTGACGTAACGCGCACGGCGCGCTCGTCTGGATCAATTCTTTGTCGTCTTTGCCAGCTGCGCCTTCAGTACGTACAGCGTCTCCAGCGCGTCGCGTGGTGACATGTCGTCGGGATGCAGCGCGGCGAGCGCTTCGAGCAGCGCGCTCAACGCCGCGTCGCGCGACGGCGGCGCGTGTGCCGGCCGGGATGCCGCGAACAGCGGCAGGTCGTCGATCAGCTTGCGCGCCGGCGAGGTGCGGTCCTCGGCCTCGATCTGGGCGAGGATGAGCTTGGCGCGCTCGATGACGGTTGCCGGCAGGCCCGCGAGCTTCGCTACCTGGATGCCGTAGGAGCGGTCGGCGGCGCCGGGCACCACCTCGTGCAGGAACACCACGTCGCCGTGCCATTCCTTCACCCGCATGGTGGCGTTGTGCAGGCGCGGCAGCCTCGCCGCAAGCGCGGTCATCTCGTGGAAGTGCGTCGCGAACAGCGTGCGGCAGCGGTTGCTCTCGTGCAGATGCTCGATGGTGGCCCAGGCGATGGAGAGGCCGTCGAAGGTCGCGGTGCCGCGGCCGATCTCATCCAAGATTACTAGCGCCCGCTCGCCGGCCTGATTGAGGATCGCCGCGGTTTCGACCATCTCGACCATGAAGGTCGAGTGGCCGCGGGCGAGATCGTCGGCGGCGCCGACGCGGGAGAACAGGCGGTCGACGACACCGATATGGGCCGCGCGCGCCGGCACGAAGCTGCCCGTCTGGGCGAGCACGGCAATGAGCGCGTTCTGGCGCAGGAAGGTCGATTTGCCCGCCATGTTCGGACCGGTGACGAGCCAGATGCGGCCGGCTTTCACCTCGGACGGAGGAGACAGATCGCAATCGTTGGCGACGAACGGCCCGCCGTGGGCGCCGAGCGCCTGCTCGACCACGGGATGACGGCCGCCCGAGATGACGAAGTTGAGGCTGCTATCGACCACTGGGCGCACGTAATCGCGCTCGACCGCAAGCGCCGCCAAGGCCGTCACGACGTCGACGGCGGCGAGTGCTTCGGCGGCTTGCTTGATCGTGGCGCTCGCTGCGGTGACGCGCGCCACGAGCGCATCGAAGATTTCGAGCTCCAGCGCCAGCGCGCGGTCGGCGGCGCTCGCGATCTTGGCTTCGAGCGCGCCGAGCTCGGTCGTGGTGAAGCGCACCTGGCCGGCGAGCGTTTGGCGATGGATGAAGGTGGCATTGAGCGGCGCCGCGAGCAGCTTCTCGCCGTGCTGCGCGGTGACGTCGACGAAATAGCCGAGCACGTTGTTGTGACGGATCTTCAGCGACTTGACGCCGGTCTGCTCGGCGTAGCGTCCCTGCAAGGCGGCGATGACGCGCCGCGATTCATCGCGCAGCGCGCGCGCCTCGTCGAGCGCGGCGTGATGGCCGCCGCGGACGAAGCCGCCGTCGCGACGAAACGCCGGGAGTTCGTCGGCGAGCGCCTGCTGCAATTCCGCGGCGATGGCGGGGTCGCGACGGCGCAGGGCCGCGATCGCGGCCGCAAGGTCGCGCGGCATTGCCGGCAACGTCGCCAGCCGTTCGGCGAATTCGGTCGCGGCAAAAATGCCGTCGCGGATGGCGGCAAGGTCGCGCGGCCCGCCGCGGCCGATCACGATGCGGGCGAGCGCGCGGGCGAGGTCGGGCACCGCCTTGAGCCGGCCGCGCAGCTCGCTCCGCAGCGCGCTGTCGCCGACAAAGGCTGCGACCGCGTCGAGCCGGTGCGCAATCTCGGCCGGATCGGTTAGCGGCGCCGCAAGCCGTTGCGCCAACAGCCGCGATCCCGCCGCGGTCACGGTGCGGTCGATCGCGGCAAGAAGCGAGCCGCGCCGCTCGCCTGCGAGGGTGCGAACGAGCTCCAGATTGCTGCGGGTGGCCTGATCGATAGCGAGCGTAGCGCCAGCGGCCTCGCGCACGGGTGGCGCGAGCGGCGGGCGCTTGCCGAGCTGGGTGCGCTCGATATAGGTCACCGCGGCCGCGGCGGCGGCAAGCTCGACGCGCGAGAACGCGCCGAACGACGCCGTGGTCGCGACGCCGAAAAACGCCGCCAGCCGCCGTTCCGCGGTGGCGCCGTCGAACACGTCGCGAGTGAGCGGGGCGAGCGCCGGCAGCGTGCGCAAATAGGGCGCAAGCTCGGGATCTGAGTAAAGCGCATCGCCGACGATGATCTCGCCCGGCTCGATGCGCGCGACGGCGGCGGCGAGGCCGCCGCGGTCGCATTCGGCGACGTTGAATTCGCCGGTCGAAATGTCGATCCAGGCCAGCGCATAGCGGTCCTCGCTGGAGGAGGCGCGCAAGCGGGCGATAGCGAGCAGATAATTGTTGCGCTTGGCGTCGAGCAGCGAATCCTCGGTCAGCGTGCCGGATGTCACCAGCCGCACCACGTCGCGGCGCACCACGGACTTGGCGCCGCGCTTTTTCGCTTCCGCCGGATCTTCCAGCTGTTCGCAGACCGCGACGCGGTGGCCCTGCGCGATCAGCCGGTGCAGATATTCGTCGGCGCGTTCGATCGGCACGCCGCACATCGGAATGTCGCGGCCGAGATGCTTGCCGCGCTTGGTCAGCACGATGCCGAGCGCGCGGGACGCCACTTCGGCGTCGTCGAAGAACAGTTCGTAGAAGTCGCCCATCCGGTAGAACAACAGGCAGTCCGGATTGGCGGCCTTGATCTCGATATACTGCTCCATCATTGGGGTTACGCGCCCGACTTCGTCGGGCGCTTTGGGCGTGATGCGGCCGCCGTCATCCGGCGCGTTTGCCGTTGCGTGATCGGTATCTTCAATCTTCTTGGTCACACTTTTGGACGCAGTGCCGCCGCTCGCAGCTTCGCGAGCTGCGTCCGCTGGTTCGGTCGGAAGAGGGCGTGCGGCGTCCATGCGCCGCCGACGCTAGCAGATGGTGTGCGCGGTTGCATCGCCCGGCAAGCCGCCTGTGGGCGGAACCGGGCACTGTGTCGCCTTGGCAAGCGCGGCCAAACGGAGGATGATCGTCAGCGAACGCCGCTCGAGCGGCGGAGAAAAAGGGGAATGCCAGCTTGAAATAAACAAGTCTCAGGGAGGAAATGCCAATGGTAGCGGTGACTGACGTCAATTATGCACTCACGCCAGACCAGCATGCCCGCGAACTCCGCCGCGCCGTCATCGCGGCGACGGTGGGAACCACCATCGAGTGGTACGATTTTCTCCTCTACAGCACCATGGCCGGCCTCGTTTTCGGCAAGCTGTTCTTCCCGAACGAGGACCCCTACACCGCTACGCTTAGCTCATTCGGCATCTATTTCGTCGGCTTCATCGCCCGGCCGATCGGCGCCTTCATCTTCGGCCATTACGGCGACCGCATCGGCCGCAAATCGACGCTGATCGTCACGCTCGTATTGATGGGCATCTCGACCTTCCTGGTCGCCTTCCTGCCTGGCTATGCGGTGATCGGAATCTGGGGCGCGGTGCTGCTTACGATCCTGCGCCTCATCCAGGGCATCGGCGTCGGCGGCGAGTGGGGCGGCTCGGTGCTCTTGTCCATGGAATGGGCGCGGCACAACCACGAGCGCGGCTTCCTCGCCTCCTGGCCGCAGTTCGGCGGCCCGGCGGGCCTGGGCCTCGCCAATCTCGCGGTGCTCATCTTCAGCTACTGGTCCGGCGATCAATTCCTCAACTGGGGCTGGCGCATCCCGTTCGCGTTCTCGATCGTGCTGGTCGCCATCGGCCTGTGGATCCGGCTGCGCATCCTGGAAACGCCGGTGTTCCGCAAGCTCGTCGAGGAGGACAAGATCGAGCGGGCGCCGATCCTCGAAGTCTGCCGCAAGCAGTGGGGCACCATCATCCTGGGCGCGCTGGCGCGCACCTCGGAGCAGGGCCCGTTCTACATCTTCACGGCCTTCATCTTTTTCTACGGCACGACGACGCTGCATGCGTCGCGCGACCTGCTGCTGGCCGGCGTGCTGGCGGCGACCTGCCTGTCGGCGTTCGCCATCCCGTTCAGCGGCTACATGTCCGATCGCATCGGCCGCAAGAGGATGTACATCATCGGCTGCGTCAGCATGGCGGTGTGGGGCTTCGTCTATTTCGGCCTGATCAATACCGGCTCGGCGACGCTGATCTTCGTGGCGATGATGTTTTCGCTGATCGCGCACGACATGCAGTACGGACCGCAGGCCGCGCTGATCGCCGAGAGCTTCACGCCGCGGCTGCGCTACAGCGGCGCGTCGATCTCCTATCAGCTCGCTTCGATCACCGCCGGCGGCCCGGCGCCGCTGATCGCGACCGCGCTGTTCGCGTCGTATAAATCGAGCACGCCGATCGCGATCTATATCCTGATCACGGCGATCATCTCGATCGTGGCGACGTGCTTCCTGAAGGACTATACCGGCAAGGACGTGTCGGCCGAGTACGACGCGTAGCTGAGTGTAGGCTGCAAGCAACTGCCTCTCCCCGCATGCGGGGAGAGGCGGCTTTCACTTCACGATCTTCTTGCCGGTGACCGCCTCGAGGTTCTTCCAGAACACCTTGTCGGCGGTCGCCTTGTCCATTTGCAGTTTGTCGAGGATGCGTAAGGTCTCGCGCACATATAGGGTGCCGCCCTCGGGATCGAACGGGCAGTCGGAGGCGAACACGATCTTGTCGATCGGGAAGAACTCCATGCCGCACTTGGTCGCGGGCTCCGCGGTGAAGGCCGCGGTGTCGGCCCAGAAATCGTTCTTGAAGTAATCGAGCGGCCGCTTCTTCAGGCTCTTGCGCAAGCCGACGTAGTCTTCGTCGGTGGTGCGGTTGCCCATCACGTCGTTGCCGGGGCCGAGCCGGCCTTCCAGCATCGGCACGATGCCGGCGAAATGGTGGGTGATGATCTTCAGGTTCGGATGGTTGTCCATGATCTTGGAGTAGACCAGCCGCAGCATGGCGCAGGCGGTCTCGTAGGACCAGCCGATGGTCCACCAGATCTCGTAGAGCGACTTTTTCTCGACCTCCGGATAATCCGGCGTCTCGGAGCCACGCCCGGGATGCAGCCAGATCGGCGCGCCGAGCTCGTTCATCTTCTTCCAGAACGGGGCGTATTCGGGCCAGTCGAGCGGCTTGCCGGCGACGTTGGTGTAGATCTGCACGCCAAGCGCGCCGTTCTTCAACGCGCGTTCGGCTTCGGCGACGCCGGCGTCCTTCGCGGCGAGCGACACCTGCGCCACCCAGCCGGGGAAGTGATCCTTCTCCTTGGCGATCAGTTCGGCGAAGCCGTCATTGATGATCTTGCAGAACTCATCGATGTCCTGAGGCGTCTTGGCGAAGCGCTCGATCGGCGGCTGCGGGTAGGACAGGATTTGCTGATAATCCTTGTGGCCGTCGACGATCTTCTTGCGGACGTCGAGATCGAACAGCGCCGGCAGCGAGCGGATGCGCTTGCCCATGTCCTTGTAGTCGCCGGCAACCTCGTTGAGCTTGTCGAAGAAGCGCTTCGGAAAAAAGTGCGTGTACGCGTCGAGCCGCATGGACGTCTCTCCCTTTTGGCCGGACGCTTCTAGCACATCCGAAGGCCCCGGCCGCAAGCCGTGGGCGGGCGCCTACGCGGCGCCTTGCGTGAGCTTGGCGACGACTTCGGCCGGCAGCGGCTCCGCCTTGATGCGCTTCGGATCGTCGGGATGGCGCACCACCCAGACGCGCGTCTCGGTGCCTTCGACCGCAAGCGCGCCGTCGAGCGTGAGGCGGTGCTCGATCTTGAAGCTCGAGCGGCCGCACTCAATCACATTGGTCGCGATCTCGACCTGGTCGCCGAACCGGGTCGGGATGCGGAACGTCGCCCGCGTCTCCACCAGCGGATGGCCGGCAAAGCCGAATTGCTTGAGATAGTGTAATTTGCGCATGCCGAGCGCGCGCTCGATCATCACGGTGGTGGAGATGTCGAACATCTCGAAATAGCGCGGATAGAACACGATGCCTGCGGGATCGCAGTCGCTCCACTCGATGCGCGTTGTCCGGGTATTGCTGAGCATGGGTGGGACGATCAGCGCGGCGCCATGCGGAGCGCGCCGTCGAGGCGTACGGTTTCGCCGTTCAGATAGCGGTTCTCGATCATGTGGCGCACCAGCGCCGCATATTGCGCCGGCTGGCCGAGCAGCTTCGGGAATGGCACCGAGGCGGCGAGGCTCTGCTGCGCGGCTTCCGGCAGCGCGTGCAGCATCGGGGTCGAGAAGATTCCCGGCGCGATGGCGTTGACGCGGATGCCGAACTGGGCGAACTCGCGCGCCGCCGGCGTGACCAGCGCCACCACGCCGCCCTTCGATGCCGCATACGCGGCCTGGCCGATCTGGCCTTCGTAGGCCGCGACCGAGGCGGTGCAGATGATGATGCCGCGCTCGCCGTCCTGCAGCGGCTCGAGGTGCTGCATGTCGGCGGCGGCGAGCCGCATGGCGTTGAAAGTGCCGATCAGGTTGATCTTGATGACGCGCTCGAAATCGGCAAGCGGCATCGGCCCGTCGCGGCCGACGATGCGCTTGGCCGGGCCGATGCCGGCGCAATTGATCAGGATGCGCGGGGTGCCGTGGTCGGCCTTGGCCTTGGCGAAGGCGGCTTCGGTGGCGGCTGAGTCGGTAACGTCGCAGGCAATGGCGATGCCGTTGACGTCGATGGCGACTTCGGCGGCTGCCTTCTGGTTGACGTCGAGGATCGCGACCTTGGCGCCGGCTTCGGCGAGCATCCGCGCGGTCGCGCCGCCGAGCCCCGAGGCGCCTCCGGTCACGATCGCGGCATGTCCTTTGATGTCCATGGTCGGCTCGCGGGTCGGCTTTTGGGGCTACGCCACAATAACGTGGGCGGGCGGCGGGTCGGCGTAGAGGTCATCGACCAGGCGCGCGCGATTTGCAAGCACCGCGCGCTGGTTGATCGAGCCCTTGTCGGTCATCTCGCCGATGTCGAGCGACGGCAGCTCGGCGAGCAGGATGGCGCGGCCGATGCGGTTCGATGTGCCGCTGCTCGTGCGCTCGAGGGCCGCGAGCTTGCGGGCGAATTCGCCGCGCACCCGGGCATCGGCCAGCACGGTCGCGATCGGCGCGTCGGCGGCAAGGTCCGGCGCAAGCTTGCGGCAGGCGTCGGGATCGGGAAACACCAGCGCCGCGATGTCGTCGCGGTCGGCACCGGCCAGCACCACGTCGCGGACCAGCGGCGCAAAATGCGCGATGAATGCGCCGCGCAGCGGCCCGACACTGACCCAGGTGCCGGTGGCGAGCTTGAAGTCTTCGGCGAGCCGGCCGTCGAACAGCAGACCCTTGGCGGGGTCGGCCGGGTCGGCGAACTTCACCGCATCGCCGATCTTGTAGAAGCCCTCGTCGTCGAAGGCGTCCGCGGTGAGCTGCGGCGCCTTGTAGTAGCCTGGCGTGATGTTGGCGCCTTTGAGCCGCACCTCGAGCTTGCCGTCGCGGGGCACGAGCTTGAGTTCGACGCCCGGCAGCGGCAGGCCGATATTGCCGGCGCGTGCGGAATGCCACGAGCAGGCGAGCGCCGCCGGCGCGGTTTCCGTGCAGCCGAGGCTCGACAGGAAGGTGATTTGCTCGCCGGTGGTCTCGACCGCGAGCTGCTGGATGGCGTCGAGCACGTGCTGCGACAGGCTGGCGCCGGCATAGAACATCACTTTCAGGCGGCTGAAGAACGTCTGGCGCAAGGCACGATCGGCTTCGAGATAGGGCAGCAGCATCTCAAAACCCTTCGGCACGTTGAAATAGATATTCGAGGCGATGTCGCGCAGGTTGCGCGCAGTCGCCGCAATCGCGCCAGGCAGCGGCTTGCCCTCGTCGATATAGAGCGAGCCGCCGTTATCGAGCACGAGGCCGAAATTGTGGTTGGAGCCGAACGTGTGGTTCCA
>Ga0335081_10001301_pt1 | contig 39815 bp, 34 predicted proteins | sample Lox_Sample_35_FD_206713 | JGI IMG/M metagenome (GOLD analysis project Ga0335081, IMG submission 206713) | Soil microbial communities from Loxahatchee National Wildlife Refuge, Florida, United States - Lox_Sample_3.5 | ecosystem: Environmental > Terrestrial > Soil > Wetlands | place: USA...
GACCGCCCCTCCGCTGGTCGCGACCGTGATCCTGCGATCACTAAAGTTCGCACCATTGAGGGCGTGCGTCGCGTTTTCGATGAGATTGATCACGACGCGGCGGAAGCGATCGTCGTCTAGCGACACGAGGGTCTCGGGCGCGCCGAACTTCCGTTCCAGCACGATGTTCTCGGGAATACGCTGCTCGTCGAGAACCTCCGCAATCCACTCATCGAGGTTCACGCGCCTCCGGCTGAGCTGTCGCAATTTCGTGAAATCGAGCAGGTCCGCGATGATGGCTTCGCACCGGGCGATGCCCCTTTCCATGCGTGCAAGCGGGCGGTCCAGTTTTGCGTCCTCGCTGCCGGCGAGTTGCTTCACAGCGTAGATCGTGTTGCGGATTGCGCTGATCGGATTCCGCAACTCATGCGCCACGGTCGCCGTCAACTGCCCGATCGCCGAGAGCCGCTCTTTCGTGAGCAGTTCCGCCTGGGCCAAGTGCAGCTGTGCGGTCCTTTCTTCGACCCGCTGCTCCAGAACGAGGTTCGCCGCTTCGACCCCTTGCTTTGCCGTCTCCGCGGCCTCCTTGGCCGTGCGCAGGGACCGCTCCAGTTCGCGCCGCCGCTCTTCGGCTTCGTGCCTTTCGGTCACGTCCTGCGCGGTACCAATACGACGCCACGGCTTGCCTTGCTCGTCGCAGACCGTGTTCGTCAGCATGAGTAGCCATCGCACGGCGCCGTCCGGTCGAATGATGCGGAATTCGCCGGGCGAGGCATTTACGCCGGTCTCCGACATCGTCATGTTCGCTTCGTAGGCGTCCCGGTCAGCAGGATGAACGATCGAAAGGAACTCATCCCTCGATACCGGAGGCGAGGCTCTGTCCCGGCCGAGAAGCCGATAGAGCTGTTCCGACCAGATCACGGATCCCTTTTGCAGATCGCGCTCGAAGCTCCCGACCTGCGCGATACCCTGGGCCAGCAAGAGATGTTCCTGGCTTTTGCGGAGCTCGTCGGTCAGGGCGCGAATATGCTGGTCCTGCTGCCGTTCGCGGGCCTCGACGGCGCGCTTTTCGGTAACGTCCCGCAGCGTGCCAAGGACGCGGATCGGGTTGCCAGCCTCGTCATAGAATACTTCGTTCACCCGGTAGATGGTCCGCACCGCCCCATCGGGCCGAATGATCCGGTATTCGTGCGGCTCAGGCGTCGTGCCCACGGTAATGTCGTCGCGAACGCGCGTCACGATCGGGCGGTCGTCGGGATGCACGAGACCAAGGAAATTCTCCGTCGTCGGCACGAATGTCTCGGGAGAGACTCCGAATATGCGAAATGTCTCTTCCGACCACTCGCGGTGATCGGTCAACACATCGCGGTCATCGCTTCCCACATGCATGAGGCGCTGTGCGTGCGCCAGGTGGTCCTGGCTTTTTTGCAGCCGGGCGGCCTTGTCCTGCAAGCCGCGCTGCGCATTGATGCGCTCGGTCACGTCAATCGTGGTGACGAGTGATGCGTCCCTTCCCCGGAACGACAAGTCGCGACGCAGGACATCGACATAGATGAGCGTGCCGTCGGATTTCTTGTGCCGCCGCAGCCCCACGTTCGCCAACCCGCCATTATGCGGGGTGATATGCCCGGGCTGGAGCCGCCATACATCCTCGGCGGGTACGAGATCGTGGATGGACATGCTCACGAACTGGGCGTGCGTGTATCCATATTGCATCGCCGCGGCGTCGTTACCTTCGATGATGCGCAGGCCCGCGCGCTCATAAATGAACATCGGCACGGGGTTGTGCTTGAAAAGATCAATGAACGGACTTTCGGTCCGGCCCCGCGCGAGTGCGTTCGCGGCCTTCGCGATACGGCGCCCCGTCTCTCGCGCGGCCGCCGTCAGGGCGGAGAGCGTTCGAGCGAAAGTATTGATCAACGAATTGTTCACCATAACCGGTTCGCGGCGACACTCCTCGCGGGATAGCTTGGGCGGAATTTGTCATAATCCCGTAAAGGGGCGCGGCCGCTTCGCCATGCGGTCGTCCCGATCGTGGAATTTCTCGGCTGTGGTCAGTCTTGGCGCAAGGCGGGCTCTGGCAGGAGGGCCGGGACGCCTACGCATTCTGCTGAGCCACCCAGCGGCGCTCATAAGCGCTTGCGTCTGCCTCGTCACGGAAGACGACGACAGGGAGGTTGAGCTTGCGAGCGAAGCGCCATCGTCCATGGCCATAGGGCCCGAAGGTGTCGGTAAGCCACGCCATCACACCTTCCGGATTTTCCGGCCAAGCGCGCACGTGTGGCAGCTCGTGCACGGGATACCAGCGAAATCAGTTGGCCGAGGGCTCGGCAAGTCCGATGCAGAATTCGGTCTGTATCTCGGTGCATTCGGCGGTCAGCATTACCATGCCAAGATCAAGGGGCACGTGCGGCACGACGATGGCCACGTGCGGCTGGAGCACGCCGATTTGTGCCGCAAGAAGAATGAGAATCACAGTCGAAAGTAGCGTCTGCGGATTTGACCCCATCACGAGTTCTCCCACGCCACCCGCAGACTCACATGTAGCTGCCGATCCTTGCCCTGAGATTCGGGGGAAGGAACGAATCAAAATAATGGCACTGACGCAGCCCGCGTTCTGGCGCGGGTCGGGTATGTGACCGGGTACGTAAGCAGGTTTGCGGTGGATCAACGCGGGCGGTGCGATCTTGCCGTTAGATCGTGATCATGCAGTTCGCTCTTCACTGGTTCATTGTCGTCCTTGGCGCGGTGCTGTTTTTGTGCGGCGTCGCTCTGCCTTTGTGGGCGCTCATTATCGTGGTTCTAACGCGGCTGGAGGCTCACCGCGTCCATGCCGCCCGCGGCACGAGCGCTGCCGACACGCGGCTTGGCCCTGCGCATCAGAGGCCGTAGTCTCACCCGCGCTGATGCGCGTGATTCTGGCCAAGATCGGTGAACTCCCCACCGGCTCGCACCGGCGCGCGCGCCCTTGATCGCGGACGGCGCTGAGTACGGATGGCCGGCACATTCCCATGAAGAGCAGATTGTCGTACGCGCTCGGGCCCTTTGCGGTGCGGAGCTTCCGCTTCCAGTGGCCGGCCGACCTGCTCACGTCCTGGGCGATCGAAATGGAGGGGATCATCCTCGGCTGGTACATCATTGCCGAGACCGGATCCGTGTTCCTCCTCACCTTGTTCGGATCCCTGCAATATATTGGCACGCTCGTGGCGCCGATGTTCGGTGTCATGGGCGACCGGATCGGCCACCGCAATCTGCTCTGCGCCATGCGCGCCGCTTATTTCCTGTTCTCATCCACGATCATGATTCTCGCCTTTTCCGGCGTGATCAGGCCCGCCTACGTCCTCATCGTCGCTGGCTTGATGGGCATGGTGCGGCCGTCGGACCTCGTCATGCGCAATTCGCTCATCGGCGCATCGATGCCGCCGGCAGCGCTCGTTAGCGCCGCGAGCGTCGCGCGCACCACGATGGACAGCGCGCGCATCGCCGGCGCGCTCGCCGGCGCCGGCTTGTTCGCGGCGCTCGGCATGGGCAAGGCATATCTCATCATCGCGACCCTCTACGCCTTGAGCTTCTGCCTGACGCTCGGGGTCTATCGCGGTCCGACCCGCCAAGGTGTCGTGAAGGCCTCGCCCTGGCGCGATCTGAGCGAGGGGATCGCCTATGTGTGGACGACGCCGAGCGCGGTCTCGGCGATGGCGCTCGCCTTTCTCGTGAACCTGACGGCGTTTCCGCTCTCGAACGGATTGCTCCCCTACGTCGCGCGGGAGATTTATCGGATCGATCAGCAGGGCCTGGGCTTCCTCGTGGCGAGCTTCGCCTGTGGCAGTCTTATCGGCTCGCTCGTCTTGACGGTCGGCGGACGCTCGATCCGGCCGGGCCGCATGATGCTGGTCTCGATCGTGCTCTGGTACGCGCTGCTCATCGTGTTCACCGCTCTGCCGCGCCCGGGCAGCGCCATGCTGCTTCTTCTCCTCGCCGGCTTTGTTCAAAGCCTCGGCATGGTGCCGATGTCGGTCATTCTGCTTCGTACCTCGGAAGATCGATTTCGCGGCCGCGTCATGGGGGTAAGGATGCTCGCGGTTTACGGGCTGCCGGTGGGACTGCTGGCCGCCGGCGCGCTCATCGACCGGTTCGGCTTCACGGCGATGGAAACGATTTACTGCATCACCGGCATTGTCTTTACGCTCGCGATCGCCATGCGCTGGCACGCGGATCTTTGGCACGTGCGAGGCGCCGCCAACGTGCGATAATCCCGTGCGCCGCGGCGTTGAGCGAAAGGGAGGATCGGGCGATGAGGACGAAGGCCGGCGAAAACGCGCTGCGGGCGGCCGAGGCGCTCTTTCCGCTCATCGAAGCCGAGGCCGACGCCGCGGAACGGCAATACCATCTGACCGATGGCGTGGTGGAGGCGCTCAGGCGATCGGGGCTCTATGCCATGCTCCTGCCGAAAGAGCTGGGCGGCGGCGAGCTTCCTTTTGCCGACGCCATGGAGGTGATAGCGCGGCTTTCCTGGGCCGATGCCTCGACCGGTTGGTGCACGATGGTGAACGGGGTGATGAGCGCGTCCTTTGGCGCCTTCGCCACCGCGGACGGCGCGCGCACCGTCTATGCCCGCGGCAACGATGTTACGATGGCCGGCAACGGCGTGCCGCGCGGCTATGCGCGGCCGGTCAAGGGCGGCTACATGATCCGCGGCCATTGGGCTTATGGCAGCGGCATCTACCATGCGGAATGGATTCATTCCGGCTGCTTCGTGACCGGCGAGGACGGCAAGCCGGCGACGCACGAAAACGGCGCCCCCAAGATCGTGCTGACGCATCATCCGAAGGCGAGCATCGAGCTCAAAGGCAATTGGGACGTGCTGGGGCTCAGAGGCACGGGAAGTTACGACTACACTTTAAAAGAGCCCGAGCTTTTCGTTCCGGACTCCCTGTGCTTCCCATTCGACGGCGCGACGCTGCAGCGCGGCGGCCCGGAATATGGATTGGGCCTTGTCGGCTTCACGACCTGGGGCCACAGCTCATGGGCCCTGGGCGTCGGCCGCCGCGCGCTCGACGAACTGGCACGGCTCGCGTGCGAGCGCGGCGACCTGTGGGGCAAGCTTGCCGACAGCGCCACCTTCAAGCGATCCTACGCCGACGCGGAAGGGCGCTTCCGCGGCGCGAGCGCGCTGGTGCGCGAGAGCTGGGCGTCGCTCTCCGACACGATCGCCGCCGGTGGCAGTCCAAGCGTCAAGCAGATCGCGCTCATCCGCCTCGGCATGCGGCAGCTCCACGACGCGCTCTCCGAGGTCACCACCTTCGCCCATCGCTCCGTGCGCGGCGCGTCGCTGCGCAGTGGCAAGCTGCAGCGCTGCTACCGCGATGCCCATGCCGGAACGCAGCACCTCTTGCTCGCCGACGAAATCGTCATGGAATGCGGCCGCGCGCTGATGGGCGCGACCGGCAAGGACGCGTTCTGGACCATGTTCGGCGTCGTGGGGTGACGGACGAAGGCGCCGAACGCAGCGCCGCGCGGCCCGGATATGCTTTCCTGTTTGCCGTCTCTCCGGCATGGGATAGGGTCGTGCGGGGGCTGCGATATCCGATCGACATCTGTGCTGGTCGCCGGGCGGCTCGCCGATCCAGGTGCTGGATGGCCAGCGGTTGAAGGGGCTGTTCGCCGATAGTTTCTTTGATCATCGGGCGGGTGCTGAACCTTATGGATGAACCTCTGCAAAGCGTGGCCGAGACACCTGCCGTCGCTGACGACCACCTGCAGGTCGCGCTCGACCACATGCCTGGGGCACTCGTCTACACCGATCAGGATCTGAACATCGTCTTCTGCAACGATCGCTTCAGGGAGATGTATCCGGTCCCCGCCGACTTGCTCCGGCCCGGCCGGCCCTATCGCGAATTCCTGCGCTACCTTGCGACCCACGGCTATTACGGCAAGGGCGACGTGGAGGCTTTGGTCGCGCGGCGCCTGGAAAGTCTGCGCCATCCCACCGGCAAGAGCTTCGAAGACGTCACGCCGGACGGCCGATGCTATCAAGTCCAACGTCGCCGGGCGGCCGCTGGCGGTACGGTGACCGTGATGATCGATGTCACGGAGCAGAAGCGGGCCGAAGAGGAACTGGCAAACAAGGAAGCCGAGCTTCACGTCGCACTCGACAACATGCCAGGGGCGCTCATCTACACGGATGACGACTTGAACATCGTCTTTTGCAACGATCGCTTCCGCGAGATGTATCGGGTTCCTGCCGACTTGCTCCGCCCAGGCCGACCCTATCCTGAATTCCTGCGTTACCTTGCGACCCAAGGCTACTACGGCAAGGGCGACGTGGAGGCTCAGGTCGCGCGGCGGGTGGAAAGCTTGCGCCATCCGACCGGCAATAGCTTCGAAGACGTGACGCCGGACGGCCGAAGTTATCGAGTCAACCGTCGCAGGGCAGACGCTGGCGGTACGATCACGGCTATGATGGACGTCACCGACCAGAAGCTCGCCGAGCAGGCGCTCATCGAGGCCAAGCGGCGCCTGGAAGAGGCAAACGCAAGCGTCACCGAGAAGAACCGGATGCTCGAGGCGCTTTCCTCGAAGCTGTCGAAGTACCTGTCGCCGCAGGTTTACGAGTCGATCTTCAGCGGGGCGCAGACGGTCGAGATATCCGCCAAGCGCAAGAAGCTCACCGTATTCTTTTCCGACATCGCAGGCTTCACGGAGACCACCGACCAGCTGGAAGCGGAGGAGCTGACGGATGTCTTGAACCAGTACCTGACCGAGATGTCGAAGATTGCGCTCGCGCACGGCGCCACCATCGATAAATTCATTGGCGACGCAATGCTGCTATTCTTCGGCGACCCGGAAACCAAGGGCATGCAGGAGGACGCCAAGGCGTGCGTGATGATGGCGATCGCCATGCAACGCCGCATGCGCGAACTCGAACAGGAATGGCGGGCGCGCGGGCTCGAGCGGCCGTTCCGGATGAGGATCGGCATCAGCACCGGCTTCGCGACCGTTGGCAATTTCGGCAGCCGCGATCGCATGGACTACACGATCTACGGCAACCAGGTGAACCTCGCGGCGCGGCTTCAGTCAGCGGCCGAGCCCGGCGGTATCCTGCTCTCCTACGAGACGAATGCGCTGGTGCAGGGAATAGTCCTCACCGAAGAATACCCGCCGATGACCGTGAAAGGCTTTGTGCGGCCTATCAACGTGTACAAGGTCCTCGGCACCTACCAGGAGCTTGTCGATGACGGCAGAGTGGTGCTACAGGAGCGCGATGGCTTGCGGGTTCTCGTTGACCTGACGAAGCAGGTGAGCTCCGAAGCGATCAAGGTTCTCGAGGAGGTGCTGGCCGAGCTGAAGCGGCGCAGCACGTGAGAGGCCGTAACGGACCAAGTTGTTAACAAATTTTCCTTAAGCTTTCGGGCTCCTGTTCGGAGCATCTCTCGTGGATGGCGCAGCGGGCCACGCGTCCCCTCTTGATCCCTCGGTCGAAGATCTGCGTCACTTGCGCGCCGACCGGGACCGGTTCGTCGGCTTCGCCTTTGCCGGCGGCGAGCTGCTGCTCGAGGTCGCGCCCGATCGCCGCATCATGTATGCGGCCGGCGCCGTCAAATCCATCACCGGCGGCGATCCGCCGGCGATCGTCGGGCGCGCCATCGGCAGCCTGTTCGCGGCGCCGGAGTTGCGGCTCCTCGATCAAGCCCTGCAGCAAGCCAAACGCCGGGGACGGCTCGAGCCGATCACGCTCACGATCGAGCGCGCGCCGGGCGATGCCGTTCGCGTCGTGCTGACCGGGCGGCAGCTTCCGGGCAAAGACGAATCTCTCTATCTCGTCATCAATCGGGTCGGCACGTTTCCGGCGGCGGCCCGTTTCGACGAAAAGCACGATACCGAAACGGGGCTGCTCGACCAGCAGTCTTTCGCGCAGGCCGCCAAGGCCCTGCTCCGATCGGAAGACCGGCCGGACAATCTCTCGCTCGCCCTGGTGCGGTTGCAGGGACTGACGGATTTGCGCACGCGTTCGGGCGACGACGCGGTCGACGCGCTCTTGCGCGAGATCGGTGCGCTCCTGCGGCTCAACGCCGTCGATGGCACGGCGGCCGGCCGTCTTGCCGGCGACAAGTTCGGTGTCGTTCGTGCGACGCTTCCGGGCGATACCGCGCTCAAGCCCGAGATAGAGCGCCTCGTGCGCCCGCTCGATCCGCAAGGCAAGACGGTCAAGGTTCACGAACAGGACGTGCAGCTCGACACCGGCACGCTGACCTCCGCCGATGTCGCCAGAGCGCTTGCTTACACGCTCGGCCGGTTCGTGTCGGACTCGGGCGAATTCTCGCTTCCGACGCTCGTCGATGGATTTCGCGCGCAGGTCGCTGACGCCGTCTCGCGCATCTCGCAGATCAAGAGCGTCGTCCTCGCGAAGAAGATCGACGTCGCCTTCCAGCCGATCGTCGCGCTCGAGGGTCGCGCCATTCACCATTACGAGATGCTGGCGCGCTTCGAGGCCGGTGCCTCGCCTTACGAACTCATCAATTTCGCCGAGCAGATCGGACTGATCGAGGACATCGATCTCTTCATTTGCCAGCGTGGAATTTCGATCCTTGCGTCGTTGCGCAACAAGGCCTCGTTCGCCATCAACATCTCTGCCCGGTCGCTCGGAAGCGATATGTTCGTCCAGTCGCTCATTGGCCTCTGCGGCCAGCATCCGGCGCTGCGCGAGCGCCTGCTCTTCGAGGTCACGGAATCCGCAGCGATCAAGGACCTGGCGCGGGCAGGCCGGATTCTGACGGAGCTGCGCGAGGCCGGGCACGGCATCTGTCTCGACGATTTCGGTGCCGGCTCGTCATCCTTCCCTTATCTTCAGGCCCTTCCCGTCGATTTCGTCAAGATCGACGGCGCCTATGTCGATCGCATGGCGATGAGCCGCAAGGATCGGGCGATCCTGGTCGCGATGGCCTCGATGTGCAAAGAGCTCGAGGTGGCCGCCATCGCCGAGAAGATCGAACACGAGGAGCAGGCGCGAACGCTCCGCGAGCTCGGAGTGGACTTCGGACAGGGTTATCTGTTCGGGCGGCCGACGCTCGCCCCAACCGGGTTCGCTGCCTGACGCTTAGACGGCGGCGACCTTCGCGGAACCGGCGTGATTGCCGCGCCGCTCGTCGGCGAGGATGCGCAACAGACAATCGAGCACGTGTTCGAGCTGTTCGAACGGCAGGCGCCGCCCGATGAAGTTGCCGGTGCTCAAATCCCAGCAATGGGTCGCATGGTTGAGCGCGCTCAACGCTTCGCCGAGCCGCCAATAGACCTCGCGCGACCGATGCAGGAAATCGATGAAGTCGGTCACCGCCTCGCGATTGACGGCAAAGCGCTCGTAAAGTTTCTCGTACTCGCGAACGATATCGTCGACCGCCGCCACATGACGCTTGAGCCGGTCGATCGCGTTCTCCTTTAGAAAGGCGACGTGATCGGTGTCCATCGTCAGGCTGACCAGGCGCGGAAGCTTGATCCGGCTGAGCCACTCCGCCATGCCGTCGATCCGCTCTTTGATGCGGTCGTATTCATAGGTGTAGAAATTGATGCCCTTCCAGCCGGTGAAAATCGCAAGCGCCTCGTCCTTGGGGAAGCGGCACGCCTCGATGAGCGGGTCGAGCGCATCAAGATCCCTCGCTTCCCACATCTTGTCGACGAGGTAGGCGACCTTGCTCGACTGAAACGAGCCGGATCCAAGCGCCGCACGGACCAGTGGCTCGAACTTCTGGCGGATATAGATGTAGATCGCCTCGCGCTCGGCGTCCGACACCTCGAGGTAGAGCGGATTGGGATTGAAGCCTTCGAGCTCCAAGGCGTCGCGCAGGAGAAAAGCGTCGAGCGACGGCAGGCTTTCGAACACTTGAAGCATCTTCAGGTCGCCGCGGATCTCCTCCTTGGAGAGCTTCCGCCCCTGCAGCCCTACGAGTTCGTTCAGGACCGTGAGCAGCTTCGGATCGTGCAGGAAAACCGAGCGGCCGCCTTCATAGACGTCTTCCTGATTGTAAGGCAGGTACAATTTCGTCTGCAGGTCGCGGCCGCGCCCAAGGCCCCGGCTATCGGGGTGGGCCTCCTTGATGATGACGAGATTATGCAGCGGCTCGTGCTTGAAGAACGACACATCGACCACGCCCTCGGCGCGGAGCTTGCGATGTCGTTCGATGCAGTTGAAAACACGGGAGGATCCGGCCTCCAGCATCGGTCGCAGATAGGAGTCTCTACCGGGCACAGTTTACCATCCCGAGGAGTGTCAGGCGCGACCGACACTATGGTTGAGCAGGATTAAGCGATCGTGAACCGAGTGGTAACGATGACCCGGCGCGAGCCTCTAATCGCACGGTCATCGACGGGGTATCTCCGTATTCGCGGATCCACCCTCACTGGTCGCCGGCCCCGGAACCAAGGCGGGTTGATCGGTGAATTCAACCACGTCGGCAGTCACCTTGATTGTCGGGATGGAAAAGAGAAGCAGCGTGAAGAATGAATGGTCGTCGGTCTCGTTGGCGAGCGCGATCGGCTTGCCGTTCAAGGGCTCATTTACGGACCGGTAGAGATCGGCTTTGGCGGCGGCATAGTTGGGGCTGGCGATGGGAATGAACAGGAACCAGAACCCGCTGCTGCTGCCCGTGGCGCCGGCCTTGAGCACCTCGTAATTGTCGTGCGAGAGCTGCACCGACGTTCCGCTGGATTCGTTCAAGCGCCCGCTGCTCGTGCAGGCGCAAAGACTGAGCGCCCAAAGAGCAGAAGCGAGTATTGCTCCGGCCGGTCTGACGGTCATGGGCATGGTCCTCCGGTTCAACTCTCCTTTCCGGGCAAAACCGTTCCGAAAGAATTTAGGTTCCCGGCACGACCGCGGGTCGCCTGTCGGAGTTCGTTTCGGCGGCCGCCGCAACCTATCGGTTCGGGTCTACGCGGCCGTGAACCCGGGCCTGCCTGCGGCGTTGGCCGCACATGCGGAACCAAAGGCTCATCACGACGCTCGGCGTCGCCCTCTTTGTGGCTGCCTGCACCACGGGCATCTCGGCCCCGCAGCCTGCGGCTTCCTCGGCCGGCCCGGGGTGGCCCGCTTGGGGCTATTTCCCAACCGAGGCGAAGCCGGTGCATCTCGTAATCGAGCAGCCGCCAAAATCATGGGGGCCGGTCACCGTCGTCACGAACGACGGGAGGCTCCCGGTGCGGCTGAGCCAGGAAGGCGTCGACGTCGAGGCGGTCGGCAGCTCGACCCCGCCGCAACACTGAGCGAGCCCTCGCGCTTCCGGGTATCCCGCATCCACGAGCAGTGCCATGATGGCCTCCGCTCGCATTTGAGGGGATCGCCATGGCACAGCGCATCGACGTCCATCATCACCTGGTCGCGCCGAAATTCGTGCCCTCGATGCGCGACATGGGCGTTTTGACGCCGCACCTCGCCTCGATCATGAACGAGAACGACGCGATCGCCGACATGGACAAGGGCGGCGTCAGTCTTGCCGTCAACTCACCGACCATCCCCGGCAGCCTCAAAAGCGAAGCGCTGACAGCATATTGCCGCGAGAACAACGACTACATGGCAAGGCTTGCGGCCGACTATAAGGGACGCTTCGGCATGTTCGCGGCGCTGCCGCTCCCCGACATCGACGCGACGCTTGCGGAGATCGCGCGCGCCTTCGACACGCTGAAGGCCGACGGCGTCCACATGATGACGAGCTACGGCGACAACTGGCTCGGCGACAAGGTGTTCGCGCCCATATTCGACGAGCTCGAGCGGCGCCGCGCCGTCATCTACACCCATCCGCACGCGCCGAATTGCTGCGCCAATACGTTGGCCGAGCTCGACATCCGCGACAGCGTCATCGAGTTCGGCACCGACACGACGCGCGCGCTCACCAACTATCTCTTCAGCGGCACGGCCGCGCGCTGCCCGCACATCCGCGTGATCTGGTCGCATGGCGGCGGCACCATGCCGTTCCTGGTCGAGCGCTTCATCCGCATGGAGAAGATGCCGCGTTTTGCACCCCTAATGCCGCAAGGCTTCCTCGCCGAGGCGTCGAAATTCTATTACGACACCGCGCAGATCCTGCACGGCTCGCCCTTGGGCGCGCTGAAGCAGATCATCCCGCTCGCGCGCATCTGCTACGGCACGGACTATCCGTGGCGTGGCTCGGAGGAATGCGTCACGGGCCTCAAGGCCGCCGGCATCTTCAGCGCCCAGGAGCTTGCCGCGATCGACGCCAACGCGGCGCCGCTCCTGCCGCGCTTCGCCTAGGCCGAAACGGTATCACCGCGGACCGTGCTGGTTGAGGCGTCATGGCCGGGCTTGTCCCGGCCATCCACGGGTTCTTTCACGTCGTGGCAAACACGTGGATGCCCGGCACGAGGCCGGGCATGACGAAACGAAAAGCCGATCCACTCGAGCCGATGTCGCCTAATCCTTCGGCAGGACCGAGCCCCATTTGGCGCGGATGCGATCGTCGAGCACCTTCGACGAGCGCGCAACGAGCGGAAAGTCGTCCTTGCGCCGGAACGGCTTGCACGCGTCGATGACGACGCGCGCGTTGCGGGGATCAGCGGGATCGTAAGCCATCGGGTCGAGCGCCGTGCTCCAGCAGCCGCGCAGCACCTCCATCCCCTCGCGCGGCTCGAAGCGCGTGCACATGGCCCAAATCACCTCGTTCATGTCGGCGGGATTGATGTCGTCGTCAACGACGACGACCCAACGGTTGGCATAGGCGCCGGCATGACATTGCGAGGCGATGAGGCCGGCCTGCTTCGAATGTCCGCCATACATCTGCTTGATCGCGACGGTGAGCCACATGCGGCTGCCGCCCGCCTCGTGCGACCACACGCCCTTCACCTCCGGCACGCCCGCGGCCTCGAGCTGGTGCCACACGGCGCCGGCGCGATACGTCCCGCGATAAAAGGTGTCGTCGTTGGGCGGCACGGCCGGAACCGCGCCGAGGAGGATCGGATCCTTCCGGTGCATGAAGGACGAGACGCGGATCGCGGGCTCGCGCTTCTTGCCGCCGGCGTAATAGCCGGTCCATTCGCCGAGCGGCCCTTCGTCGACGAGGTCGCCGGGCGCGACCGTGCCCTCGAACGCGATTTCGGCCTCGGCCGGGATCGGCAGGCCGGTGCGGGGGCCGGCGATGACGCGGACGGGCTCGCCGATCAAGCCGCCCGCGGCGTCGTATTCGTTCTTGCCGTAAGGAATCTCGAGCCCCGCCACCATGAAAAGCGCAGGATGCATGCCAACGACGACGGCGACCGGGCACGGCTCGCCGCGCTCGTGATAGCGGCGCATGATGAGGTTGCCGTGCTTGCCCTTCGACGTCATCACCGAGGCGAGATTGCGCCCATGCACTTGGACGCGATAGGCGCCGTAATTGATCCAGCCCGAGTCCGGGTCCTTCATCACGACCATGCAGCCGGTGCCGATATAGTGGCCGCCGTCATGCTCGTGCCAACGCGGTGCCGGAATCTTCAGCAGGTCGATATCGTCATCGAAATATGAGTTCTCGAGCAGCGTGCCGGTGTTGACGGCGATCGGCGGGATCGTCTTCGCCGACTTCATATAATCGCGCCAGAATCGCACCAGCTCGATCTCGCTCGTGTCCGCCGGCAGGCCCAGCGTCAGCGCGATCCGCCGCGCCGAAGTGAGAATGTTGGCGACGACGCGATAGCCCTTGGGATAGCCCGGGATGTCGTCGAACAGCACCGCCTTGCGGCCGGACTTGCGCTGATAGAGATCGACGATGCCGCCGATCTCGTTCTCGCGCTCGGCGCCGCTTACGGATTGCAATTCGCCGGCCCTTTCGAGCGCGGCAAGCCATGTCCTCAGATCCTGCTGTGCCAAATCCCCGTGCTCCCTGCTTTCCTAACATTGTCATTGCGAGCGCGAGCCGAAGCAATCCCCCGGAGATTGCTTCGTCGCTCACGCTTCTCGCAATGACGCCTTGCCCTTGGCGATGAGCGCCACGAGATCGGACGGCCGGAGCGGCAATCCGGAGATGCGCACGCCGAAGGGTTGGAGCGCGTCCTCGACCGCCGACAGGATCGCCGCCGCCGCCGGCGTCGTGCCGACCTCGCCCGCGCCCTTGGCGCCCAAGGGATTCATCGGCGACAGCGATTCCTTGTAGAGCGTGCGGAACATCGGCAGCTCAGTGGCACTCGGCAGAAGATAGTCGGCGAAGCTCATGGTTACGGGCTGCGCGCTCTCGTCATAGCCCATCCACTCGAAGAGCGCGTTGCCGATGCCGTGCGCGATGCCGCCATGCGCCTGGCCGTCAACGATCATCGGATTGATGAGGCGGCCGGAATCCTGGATCGCGAAATAGCGCAGGATGCGGACGCCGCCGGTCTCGGCATCGACCTCGACCTCGGCGACATGGCAGCCATTGGCATAAGCGAGCCCGTCGCTCATGAAATTGGTGTTGTCGTCGAGGCCCGGCGTGAGGCCGGGCGGAAAGGAATAGCCGGGCGCGCCCTTCAGGATGCCGGCGAGATCGCCAAGCGCGATCGCGCGCTGGCGCACGCCGACGACGCGAACGCTGCCGTCGGCGAGCTCCAAATCCTCTTCCGCTGCTTCGAGGAGATGGCTTGCGAGCTTCTTCGCTTTGGCCGCGACCGCGCGCGATGCGAGCAGTACGGTCGAGCCCGCGGTGACGAGCTGACGGCTCGCGAAGCCGCCGAGCCCCATGGGCGCTACGCCCGTGTCGCCGGAAATCACGGTCACGTCCGCCGCATCGATGCCGAGCTCGCCGGCGCAGATCTGCTGCAAGGAGGTCGCGAGCCCCTGCCCCATCATGGCGGCACCGGTCGCGATCGTGACGCGGCCCGATGGCGCGATGCGAACGGCGCCCGTCTCGAACGGCCCGCGCCCCGTGCCCTTCACCGTGTGGGCGAGGCCCGCGCCGATATAGCGACCCTCGGCCAGCGCCTCTTTCTGACGGCGCGGAAAATCGTCCCAGCCGGCAGCGGCAAGCACCTCCGCCTGGCACGCGCCGTAATCGCCGCTGTCGTAGCGGATGGGCGCACCCGAGCGCGCCTTCAGCGGCAGCTCATAGGGCATGCGCTCGGCCGGGATGAGATTGCGGCGGCGCACCTCGGCGCGGTCCAACCCCATCTCGCGCGCGACGAGATCCATCATCCGCTCCATCGCGAAGCACGATTGCGGATGACCGGCGCCGCGGACCGAAGAGGCGGGCGCCTTGTTCGTGGTCGCGATCACGACCTCGATCGCATAGGCCGGCACGACATAAGGCCCGGTGACGGAAGTCGCGGAATTGTAGGACAGGTTCACGTCCTTCAGCGCATAGGCGCCTTGGTCGTGCAGCATCGAGCCGCGGATGCCTAGAATTCGCGCCTCGGCATCGACCGCGATCTCGAGCGTCCAGAACTGGTCCCGCTCCTGGATCGCGCCGAGAAAATGCTCGCGCCGGTCTTCGGACCAGCGCAGCGAGCGGCCGAGAAGCTTCGCCGCCGCTACGACCGCGACATCTTCGGGATAGACGCAGTATTTCGGGCCGAAGCCGCCGCCGACATCGGGCGTGCGGACGCGCAGGCGCGTCTCGTCGAGATCGAGCAAAGTCGCGAGCGCGTGGTAGAGATCGTTCGGCATCTGGGTCGAAGCCCATACGATGAGCGCATCCTCGCCCGCGCGATACTCGACGGCGACGCCGCGCCCTTCGAGCGGATGGCCGGAGCCGCGATGCTGCAACAGCTCCTGGCGGAATTGGCGCGCGGCGCCCTTGAAGGCCGCCTCGACGTCGCCATAGCCGACGCGAAAGCTCGCGAGCACGTTCGGCATCTCTGTGCGCACCTTGGGCGCCCCGGATGCGACGGCTTGCCGGGCATCGGCAAGCGCGGGCAGCTCCTCGTACTCGACTGCGACGAGCGCCGCTGCATCCTCCGCGATGTAGCGGCTCTCGGCGACGACGATGGCGATGGGCTCGCCGACGAAAGCGACCTCCTCGCCCGCGAGGATAAAGGGCGTGCTGCCTTCGGGCTGGCGCGTCGCGCGGGCGCCGCGCGGCAGGCGCGCGTCCGTCAGCACGGCGCGCAGATCGTTGAGCGTCAGCACGGCATGGACGCCAGGAAGCGCGCGTGCGGCGCCGACGTCGATGCCGCGGATCAGCGCGTGCGCGCTGGCGCTCCGCACGAAGGCGCAGTGCAGCGCACCAGGAAGCTCAATGTCGTCGAGATAGCGCCCGCCGCCGCGCAAAAGGCGCGGATCTTCGCTGCGCAGGACGCGCGATCCTATAAGGGCTGCCATCGTCTTCGTTCCCGCGCGAGTATGGGGTTTCGGCGCGCGGCTTGCCATTGCCTACTTCGCCCCCGCCCCGCTGGAGCAGCCGCCTTTGCCTCGCACCGCGGCACCGATATACTCGCCGCCGCACGAAACTCGGGCCTTCGACAATGATTCCCTTTGAGCTTGCCGAACCGCGAAGCTTGCGTGAATCGATCGCGCTCCTCGACCGCGACGATCCCGCAATCCGTCCGATCGCCGGCGGCACGGCGCTCATGCTCATGATGAAGGCCGGGTTCTTCAAGCCGATCCGCCTCGTGAGCCTGCGCAAGATCGAGCCGCGCTACCGCGCCATCACGGCCGCCGGTGATGGCTCGCTCCACATCGGCGCGATGACGACGTTCGCCGACCTCGAAGGGTCGCCCGAGCTCCGCCGCCACGCGCCCGTGATGACTCGCATGATGCGCGAGGTCGCAAACGTGCGCGTCCGCAACGTCGCGACGGTCGGCGGCAACCTTGCCCACGCCGATCCGCATCTCGACCTGCCGCCGGTGTGGGTGGCGCTCGGCGCGCGCATCGCCATCGCCGGCGCGAAGGGAGAGCGCACGATCCCGGTCGAGGAGCTGTTTGCGGGCTATTACGAGACGACCCTCCGCCATGACGAGCTCATTGCCGAGCTGATCGTGCCGCCGCAGGGTGCGCGGCGCGCAGCTTACCTCAAATGTCTCGCGCGCTCGGCGCACGATTGGCCCTCGGTCGGTGTCGCCGTCTCGTTCGCCCTGACGGACGGCGCGATCGCCGACCCGCGCCTCGTCATCTGCGGCGCGACGGCAACGCCGACGCGGCTTGCCAACGCCGAAGCCGTCCTCAAGGGCGCGCGCATCGACGATGCGGCGCTGAAGCGCGCGGGCGAGGCGGCGGTCGCCGAGGCCGAGATCGAGGGCGACCAGCACGGCTCCGCGCCCTACAAGCGGCAGCTTCTCCGCGTCTATCTCGCGCGCGCGGTCAAGGCCGCCGCTGCGGCGGAGCCGGCGTGATGGACGACATGCCGATGCCCGGAGGCCAGGTCGGACGCGCGGTGCCGCGGCTCGAGGCGCGCGCCAAGGTCACGGGGCGCGCCGAATACACGCACAATCTGCGGCTGCCGGGCATGCTGCACGGCAAGATCTTCCGCAGCACCATCCCGCACGGACGGATCAAGCGCCTCGACGTGAGGGCGGCGGCCGCGGTCGAAGGAGTCCACCGCGTCGTCACGATCGATGATGTGCGGAGCATCATCCCCAATCCCTATTACGGCCCCGCCTTCCACGATCAGCCGATCCTCGCCGATGGCAAGGTGCGTTTCGCCGGGGAGCCGGTCGCTGTCGTACTTGCCGAGGATGCGCACGTGGCCGAGCACGCGGCAGGGCTCATCGTCGCAGAATACGAGGAGCTGCCGGCCGTCTTCGACGAGCGCGAGGCGCAGAACTCGCGGGCCATCGTGCATGACGAGCTGAAGCCCGCGGCGACCTTCCCCGACCTGAAGCATCTTCACGGCCGCCAAGGCACCAACATCGCGCTCGACTATCACCTGCGCCGCGGCGATCCGGACAAGGCGTTCGCCACGGCCGACCGCGTCTTCGAGCACACGTTCCGCACGCAGCAGGTGATGCACACGCCCTTGGAGCCGTTCGTGACGGCGGCCGAGCCGGGCGACCGCCGCATCACGCTTTACAGCGCGACGCAGAACCCCTCGTTCGTTCGCATCGAGATCGCGCGCATCCTCGGCTGGCCGGAGAACCGGGTGCGCGTTAAGGTTCCGTATCTGGGCGGCGGCTTCGGCGGCAAGCTCTACATCAAGCTCGAAGCGCTGGTGACCGCGCTCGCGCTCATCGTACGGCGGCCGGTCAAGATCGCGCTCACCATGGAGGAGCAGTTCTTCATGGTGACGCGGCACCCCGCCACCGTGGTCTTGAAGAGCGCCGTCACGAAAGAGGGCCGCGTCACCGCGCGGCGTTGCGAGATCTGGTGGAACGGCGGCGCCTATGCGGATATCGGGCCGCGCGTGACGCAGAAGGCGGGCTTCACTTCGGCCGGCCCTTATGACATCGAGCATGTCGCGATCGACAGCTACGCCGCCTATACCAACCGTCCGCCGGCCGGCGCGCTTCGCGGCTTCGGCGTGCCGCAGACCTGCTGGGCGCACGAGCGCCATACCGACCTGATCGCGCGCGCTCTCCGGCTCGACCCGATCGAGTTCCGCCGCCGCAACCTCCTGCGCAACGGGCGCCCGCAGGCGAGCGGCACGATCGTGCGCGACGCCGCGCTCGAGCCGGTGCTCGACCGACTCGCCGAGCGCATGGCATGGCGGCAGCCGTTCGAGCGCGGCACCGGCCGCATGCGGCGCGGGCGGGGCATCGCCCTCGGCTTCAAGGGCATCACCTCGCCCACGACGTCGGTCGCGATCTGCAACCTCTACGGCGACGGAAGCTGCGGCCTTTATATCGGCACCGTCGATATGGGCCAAGGCTCGGACACGGTGATGGCGCAGATCGCCGGCGAGGTTCTCAACATCGCCGCGGAGGAGGTCCGCGTCGTCCATTCCGATACGGACGTGACGCCTTACGACATGGGCACGCTCGGCATGCGCTCGACCTACCACATGGGAAACGCCGTGCGGCTCGCCGCCGAAGACGCGAAGAGCAAGATAGCGGCGCTCGCCGCCGAGCTTGGCGTGCCGCCCGGCAGCAACCTGCCAATCGCGGAACTGTTCCGCCGCAAATACGGGATGCAGGCCGGCAACATCGTCGGCATCGGCAGCTTCATTCCGAACTACGTGTCGCCTGACTCGGCTGGTCAGTCGCCAATGGTGACGCCGTTCTGGGGCGTCGCCGGCAGCGGCGCCGAGGTCGAGGTCGACACCGAGACCGGGCAGTTCCGCGTGACGCGCCTCATCAACGTCGCCGATGTGGGGCGGCCGCTCAATCCGGGGATCGTGCGCACGCAGCTTTCGGGCGCCGCCATCATGCAGCTGGGCTTCACGCTCTCCGAGACGATGCTGTTCCGCGACGGCCAGCTCACCAACGGCTCGCTCGCCGACTACAAGATTCCGAACATGCTCGACCTGCCGCTCGATTTCCTCAACGAGACAGTCGAGGCGGCACAGCACGACGGGCCATTTGGCGCCAAGGGCGCGGGCGAATGCAGCACGCTCACGGTCTCGCCCGCGGTCGGCAACGCGATCGAGGACGCGGTCGGGATCAACATGACCGAGTTGCCGCTCACGGCCGAGACGGTCTTCCGCGGGCTCGCGGCCGCCGCGGGCGAAGCGCTGCCGGAGGCATGACATGAGCGAGATGCGCCGCACCATCCGCTTTACCCTCAACGGCGCGTCTGTTTCCGCCGAGGTCGAGCCGCACCACAGCCTCGTCGAGGTGCTGCGCGATACGTTCAGCCTCTTCGGCGCGCGCGAAAGCTGCGGCCAGGGCCTGTGCGGGTGTTGCACGGTCCTCGTCGATGGGCGCGCGGTCTCGAGCTGTCTTTACCTCGCGGCGTTTGCCGATGGCGCCAAGATCGAGACGGTCGAGGGGCTCGCGACCGGGGATAAGCTCGATCCGGTGCAGGACGCCTTCATCGAGGCCGGCGCCTTTCAATGCGGCTTCTGTACGCCGGGCTTCGTGCTGATGGCGAAGCAACTCATCGAGCGTAATCCCGACCCGAGCGATGACGACATACGGCACTATCTTTCCGGCAATCTCTGCCGCTGCTCGGCCTATCCCGAGATCATCGCCGCGGTGAAGCTCGCCGCGCGCCGGCTGAGAGCGGGCTGAGCAGCAGGAGACGCGTCTTTGGCGAACAAGGATCTGAGGACCTGGCTCGAGCGCGTCGCGGCGGCGGGCGAGCTTACGACCATCACCGGCGCCGAGCCCAAGGAGGAGATCGGCGGCATCGTCGATCTCTTTCAGCGCCGCATGGGCAATCCTGCCGTCATGTTCGACGAGGTGCCGGGCTTCCCCAAGGGATTTCGCGTCCTTGCGAACATTCTGACGTCAGTGCCGCGCATCAACATCGCGCTCGGCTTGCCGCCGCAAGGCTCGGAGATGGAGCTGGTGCAGTGGTGGCGCCACTACATGCGCGAGGCACCATCTTTCAAGCCCGTCGCCGTCAATGGCGGGCCGCTGCTCGAAACCGTGCGCGCGGGCGCCGAGGTCGACATCACAAAAATCCCGACGCCGAAATGGCATGAGCACGATGGCGGGCCCTATATCGGTACCGGCTGCATGGTGGTGATGCGCGACCCGGACACGGGCTGGGTCAATTGCGGCACATACCGCATCCAATCGCACGAAGCCCGGCTCGCCTCGATCATGATGTCGCCCGGCAAGCACGGCCTCATCATCATGGAGAAATATCACGCGCGCGGCGCGCCCTGCCCCGTCGCGGTCGTCGTCGGCATGCACCCGGCGCTCCTGATGATCGGCGGGCTCGAGATCCCCTATGGCAGGGACGAGTACGACGCGATCGGCGGTCTCCTCGGCGAGCCGGTCGAAACGATCGCCATGCCGAAGACGGGGCTGCCGGTCCCGGCCAATGCCGAGATCGCGTTCGAGGGCCTGATCCATCCCGGCGACAAGGTCGAGGAAGGCCCGCTCGGCGAGTGGACCGGCTACTACGCCGGCGGCAGGCGCCCGCAGCCGGCGATCCGCATCGAGACGCTCATGCACCGGAATGATCCCGTGCTCCTCGGTGCGATCCCGGCCGTGCCGCCCAACGACAACACGTTCTATCTCGGCACCTATCGCTGCGGCGCCGTGTGGAGTCAGCTCGAGGCCGCGGGCGTGCCCGGCATCAAGGGCGTGTGGGCGCACGAGGCGGGCGGCAGCCGCATGTGGCTCACGATCGCGATCCAGCAGATGTATGGCGGGCATTCGAAGCAGGCGGGGCTCATCGCCTCGCAATGCCACGGCGGCGCTTATACCAATCGCTGGGTCGTCGTGGTCGACGAGGACATCGATCCGACCAACATCAACGACGTGATCTGGGCCATGTGCACGCGCTTTGACCCGCGCGAAGGCATGGAGCTCCTGCGCGGCGGCTGGAGCTCGCACCTCGACCCGATGTGCTACGACCCCGACACCGACCGCCGCAACGCGCGCGTCGTCATCGACGCGTGCAAGCCGTGGGCGCGCCGCGACACTTTCCCGCAGATCGCCCGCTCGAGCCGAGCGCTCGACGACCGCATCCGCGCCAAATGGGCGGCGATCCTGCCGAAAGAGGGACCCTAAGGCCGCGCGAGGGCGCGATCAGCCGACGCCGAAGCCGACGTGGCATGCGGCCAATGCGAGTACGAGGGCAATCGCGATCGACGCTCGAAGCATGGGCTGAAGTCCTTGTCGTGACACCATTCCCCGACAACGGCGCCACAGGCCGGCTTGTTCCGCGGACGCCCCCGCACCCGCGTACCATCATTGGGGGACGTCTGCCTTGCGCATGGCGGCGACCAGTCTCTCTCGATCGGCCTCGCGGCGGAACGGATAATACCCGCATAGCTTGCGGACGGTGACTTTCGGATCGATTCGCAGATATGCGTTCAGCGCCCGCTTCGCCGGTTCCGCCTGGCCGCGCATGGCGTTGGCTGCAATCGCCATGCGCAGAGCCGGCAGCCAGTTTGGCTTGACCCGCAGCGCCACTGCGGCCCACCGCGCGGCTTCCTCATCGCGCCCGGCAATGAAATGCGCGAAAGCCATTGCACTTTGTGTAAGGAAAACGCGAGGGTCGAGCGGATTGAGGCGCATCGCCTTGTCGAGGCTTTCAATCGCTCCATCGGAATCGCCGGCGTAGCCGCGCACCCAGCCGCTGCGCTGCCAGGCGACCGCGAGGTTCGCGTCGAGCTCAAGGGCCCGATCGATGAGCAGCAAGGCACGGTCAAGCTCGCGAAAGAAATATGCGTGCACGTGTCCTGCCCAGCACAGCGCGACCGCATCATCCGTTCCGATATCGGCGGCGCGCTCTACCAGGCGAGAGATTTCCTCTTCATCAAAGCTCGCGGCCCAGCCATTCGCCTTCGCAAAATGGTGGCACGAGGCGGCCAGCCCGTAGGGGGTCGAAAAGTCGCGGTCTTTTGCTATTGCCGCGTTGAACGACTGCAGCGCTTTGGCATTGTCTTTTCCGGTCCATCGATTCCAGCTGGCGAGACCTCGCAGGTAGAAATCGTATGCGGCCAGATCGCCGGTCAGGTCCAGCTTGGCACGGTCGATCTCCGCTTTCTCAAGTTGCGGCGCGATCGCACCGACGACGCTCGTAACGAGCTGATCTTGAAGATCGAAGATGTCGACCAAGTCGCCGTCAAACCGATCCGCCCACAGATGGCGACCCGACTCGGCTTCGATGAGCTGTCCGGTGACGCGCACGCGGTTGCCCGACCTGCGCACGCTGCCTTCCAAGACATAACGCACGCCCAGCTCGCGAGCGACCTGACTGGTGTCGACCGGCTTTCCCTTGTACGTGAACGACGAGTTGCGGGCGATGACGAAAAAAGCACGGTTGCGCGACAAAGCCGTGATGATGTCCTCGACGATCCCATCGATGAAGTATTCCTGTTCCGGATCGCCGCTAAGGTTGAGGAAAGGCAATACCGCGATCGATGGCTTGTAGGTCATCCCCGACGGAGGCTTGTGCGGACCAGCCTCGGCGAGAGCACACACCTCCTCGCGGACGAGGCCGACAAAGCGCAGACCCTTGCGCGGCAGCGTCCTGATCAGATTTTGCCGTTCGCCGGTATCGCCCAATGCGCTCCGAGCCGCATTGATACGATTGAACAATGCCGATTCGGAAATGGCACGCTTATGCCAGACCGACGCCAGCAGATCGTCCTTACTGACCACGCGGTCGCGGTGCTGGATCAGGTAAACAAGAATGTCGAAGACCTGGGGCTCGACAGCGACAAGGTTCGTTCCCCGCCTTAACTCACGGCGATCCGTGTCGAGTGCACAATTCTCAAACAGATAGCGCAACAGCTCATTCCGCTCGTCACGCGAGCCCCACGGCGAACCTAGCACAGGTACCGCACAGGGAAAATGGAGAGAACCCTAAGCAAAAATTGAGGGATCCTGAAAGACGTGCGCGCCCAACTCTGACATAGAGGACAGCTGAACGGCGCCAGGAGGCGGACATGACTCTGCTCCGAAATGCTGCCCGGGTTGCGATCTTCGTTATCTGTCTTGCGGGGCTGCTGCGATCGCCATCGGCTTGGGCGGCCGACGTCCAATATGTCGTCAAGCCGATTGCCGAAATGAAGGTCACGCAACTTCCGAACGGCCCACTTTACTGGCGGGTCGAGAATTTCCCCACTCTGGATCAGGCGAAGGCCGCCGCCGGCGGTTACCATTGGAACCCGAATACTGTGAGCTACGACGGATCGCCGTCGCTGACGGCGGAAGTCGCGGGCAAAGCATGGCTGTTCACGCTCGGGCCGAAAGGCGCGGCGACGCCCGGCGGAACGAAGGTCGCCGAAATCGGACCTGTACCGCCCATATCAGCACCCGAGTACCTCCTCCGCGTCAACTACGGCAGCGGGCCGCCGGGGGCCGAGACGCCCGTCCATTCGCATTTTGGGTCCGAGGCCTTCTATGTCCTCACCGGGAAATTGGGCCAGCGGACGCCGCAGGGCACCAGCTACGTCGAGGCCGGCCACGTCATGAACGGCCATGCAGCCGGTATGACGATGGAGGTCTTCAACGCCGGCACAACCGATCTGACCGCCCTCATCATGTTTGTGGTGGACGCCACCAAACCGTTTTCGGTGCCGGCCAAGTTCAAATAGGGGGTGGCTAGTTCCGCCGCGGCTCCCGGCCCATGGCGTAGAACTCGTCGTTGGGGCGCAGCGCCATCGCGTTGGCGAGACGGTTCGAGAGCGCGAAGAACGACGCGATTGCTGCGATGTCCCAGCAGTCCTCCGATGTAAAGCCGTGCGCGGCAAGCCCTTCGTAATCGCGCTCGCCCACCTCGTGCGCGGCAAGCGCCACCTTGAGCGCGAAGTCGAGCATGGCGCGCTGGCGCGGCGTCAGATCGGCCTTCCTATAGTTCGCCGCGATCTGGTCGGCGATGAGCGGGTTCTTGGCGCGGATGCGCAGGATCGCGCCGTGCGCGACGATGCAATACTGGCAGGAATTCGCGCTCGAGGTCGCCACCACGATCATCTCGCGCTCGTCCTTGCCGAGCCCGCCGGGTTTGTCCATCAGCGCGTCGTGGTAGGCGAAGAAGGCGCGGAACTCATCGGGACGGTGCGCGAGCGCGAGGAAGACATTGGGCACGAAACCTGATTTCTCCTGCACCGCCTCGATGCGCGCGCGAATGTCGGCAGGCAGATCCTCAAGGCGCGGAACGGAAAAGCGGCTGATCGGATGGGACATGAGGCGCGCTCCTGGGGGTCGCGGCGCCCATCATGCCACCGCGGGGAGGCGGAGTGTAGGAGGCCTCAGGCGCGCGGCGCGCGCAGCCGGGCGCGCAGCTCGCGCAGCAGGAAATTGCGATAGCCGAGCTCGAAATTCTCCTTCTCGAGCTCCGCATTCATGCGCCGCTGCCCCGCGACGACGCTGCAAACGAAGATCGCGACGGCAAGAAAAACGACGAGGTGCGCCACGTCGGGAAAGGTCGGCAGCGCAAACCCGGGCGGCGGCACGAAATAGTACCACAGGACGACGGTGCTTCCGGCCGCAGTAACTGCGCCGGCAAGGAAACCGAACATGAGACAGGACAGCACGACGCACGGCACGAAGCCCTGGAATTCCGCGTTGACGCCGAGCGTCTGCAGGAAAAGAGCGCCAAGCGCACCAAGCAACGTGAAGACGCCTGCGCCGGCAAGGCGAATCCTGAGACCAGACGAGCTGTAGAGCATGAGCTTGGCCGTTTGCTCCGTGGAGGCGCCCATAGGTTACCGCGGCGGCGGGCCGTTACAATATCACCACTCAACCAACAGCCGTTACCAGTTAACCAATGACCGCTCCGCGCCGGACGAAGAAGAGCGAATGCGCGGGTGTACGTTTCTTGTCGGCGCGTGCGAGCGCGAAGCCGTGGCGCTGGAACAGGAGTTCGATATTGCGCCGGTCGAACCATTGCAGATGCTCGGGCGGCGCCACGTCGACCCAGGCGGCAAGATCGGGCGGCACGGCCGGATGGCCGCTGTCGGGCGTTGCGATATAGACGAGACTGCCGGGCTTCGTGATGGCGACAAGCGCGGTCATGAACTCGTCGACGCCCGGCAGATGCTCGAGGAGGTCCGTCGTCAGCACGAGATCGAAGACAAGCCCGCGCCGGCCGAACTCGGCGAGACTTTCGCAATAGAAATTGCACATCGGAAAATGGGCGCGCGCATAAGCGATGCCGCCAGCATTGATGTCGAGCCCGCTCGCCTCGGCGCCGAGGCGGGCGAGCGCCCGCACCATGAAGCCGCCGCCGCAGCCGATGTCGAGCACGCGGCGGCCGCGCGCGTGGCGCAGGAAGCGAAAGCTTTTGACGAAGGCGCGGCGCGCGCGCGAGCCCGCTTTCGGATACCACGCGGCCGAGGCGGCGCGGTAGTTGGCATTATAGTAGTGACGCACTTCGTCGGCGCGGGGATAGGGTGCCACGAAGAGAAAATTGCAGGCCCCGCAACGAAAAATGTCATAGCCGTTCTTGGCAAGAGCGAATCGCACGTCGCGCGCCTGGCAGAGCGGGCATGAGCCAACCGGCACATCAGCCATCGCGCGCTTATAGGAAAGCGCCGCGCCGGACGCCATCGCGGCGGCGGCGGGCGGCAGGGCTGCAATGCCATCCCTGCATCACACGCCGGATACGCCGCGGCCTATGCTGGCCCGTCATACGTGGGGAAGTTCTCGTCTTGAATGAGGCACCTGCCGCCGCGGCAGCCCGTCGAGGCCGTAGCCATTCCTTTGGCGCGCTGCGCCACAAAGGCTATCGCGCCTACTTCGTCGGCACCGCGCTCGCCATGCTCGCCGACAGTGTCGAGCACGTCATCAGCTACTGGGTGATGTTCCAGAAATTCCACTCGCCGGCGTTGGCGGGCTTCGCGGTCATCTCGCACTGGGTTCCTTATCTCCTGCTGGGCGTGTGGTCGGGCGCATTGGCCGACCGCTACGACCCGCGGCGCATCATCCAGCTCGGCATGGTGCTATTCATGAGCTGCTCGGCGACGTGGGGCATCCTGTTTCTCACCGGCTGGCTCAGGATGTGGCATGCCGTCGCCATCCTCATCGTGCATGGCCTCGCGAGCCTGTTCTGGGGACCGGCGAGCCAGGTGCTGATCCACGACATCGTCGAGGTCGACCAGCTGCCGAGCGCGGTGCGCCTTGCCGCCACCTCGCGCTATCTGGGGCTCCTGGGCGGGCCCGCGGTCGGCGCCGCGTTCCTCCTTGTGTTCGGCCCCGGCCCCGGCATCTTCGTCAACATCCTCATCTATCTGCCGCTGACGCTGTGGCTCGTCGCCGCGCCCTATGGCCCGCGCTACCGCAAGGAGCTGCGCGTCGCGGCGCGCATTCGCGGCCTCGCCGATCTCACCGCAACGATCGCGACGGTCGCGCGCATCCGCGTCATCGCCGCGGTGACACTCCTGACCGGCGCCTATTCGCTTCTCGTCGGCAACGCCTATCAGGCGCAGATGCCGGAATTCGCGCGCGACTTCGGCCACGGCGATCCCGGCATCCTCTACAGCATGCTGCTTGGCGCCGACGCCTCGGGCGCATTCCTCGCCGGCATCGTGCTCGAAGGCACCGGCCGCTTGCAGCCGAACACGCGCACATTGTTCGTCCTGGCGCTGCTGTGGAGCGTCGTGATCGGCACGTTCGCGGTCGTGCCGTTCTATCCGCTGGCGCTCGTCCTATTGTTCGCCGCAGGCTTCCTCGAGCTGTCGTTCAATTCGATGGCGCAGGCGCTGGTGCAGATTCATGCGCCGTCCGCGGTGCGCGGCCGCGTCATCGGCCTCTACGGCATGAGCGCCATCGGCCTCAGGGCTTTCAGCGGCGCGACCGTCGGTGTCGGCGGCTCGTTCCTTGGGATTCACGTCTCGCTTGCCGCGGCCGCGCTCGTGCTGTTCGCGACGATCGCGCTGCTTATGACGGCGATGCTCCGCCCGGCAGCCTCGGCGCCAACTTAGGCGCGATTCCCCTCCCCTCCTGCCCCGATATTTCCACGATCGGGAGGCGCCGCGAACGGAACAAAAAAGCGGCATTCCGTGTTGCCGAGGCAAGCGATTCCCCGGGGAGTAACCTCATGCGATCCGCCCTTCTTGTCCTGGCCGGGCTCGGCGCTCTCGCCGCGTGCACCCCCACGGCCGAGCAAAACCAGGTGAGCGCCACGCCGCCGACGCCGCCCTCGGTGTCGTATCGAGTCGTCGGTACCGACGTCACTCAAGCGAACGCGAGCGCAGCCGCTTATTGCCAGCGCTACGGCACCGGGCCCGTCTATCGCGGCTCGCAGACGACGCCGACCGGCAATGTCGCGACCTATACCTGCGATGGCCCGCCGGTCGCTGTCAGCGGCAGCTCGGTCGCGCCAACACCGCAACAATGCGCCGACGTGTTCCATCAGAACCTGCCGGGCGGCTCAGACTATGAGGGCCCGCGCGACGCCAGATGCCCACCGACCTACTGAGGCAAGGCGAAGCACGCTTTTACGCGGGGCGCCTTCTGCGCCCATGGTAGGATCGCCACCGTCGCTCATCGGGAGGGGCGGTGGCGCAATCCCGTTTTCTGGTGCCGCTTGCGTCGGTCGCACTCGCCTTCGGCCTTTATGGCTGGGCGGTATTCGCCTTCGCCTTCCGGCATGATGGCGTCATCGGCCCGCGCTACAACGTCCCGGGTACCGACTTCATGGTCTATTACGGCGCCGCGCGCGCCGTGCTCGAAGGCCATCTGCCGCTTCTCTTCGACGGCGACCGGTTCACGCAGTATCTGAACCTGCGCTTCGCGCCCTTCTTGCGCGGCGAGTTGCCGTTCCATCCGTGGGTCTACCCGCCTCATTTCCTGCTGCTGCTGTTGCCGTTCGGGCTGCTGCCGTTCGCAGCCGCCTGCGCCCTCTTCCTCGCGCTTAGCTTTCTCGCGCTCGTGGCCGCGCTCGGCACGATCTATCGCGGACGAAGGCTCGCGCTCGCGTCAGCGGCGCTGCTCCTCGCGCCGGCGGCGTCGATCACCGCGGTGACCGGGCAGAACGCCGGCCTCACGGCAGCGCTCATTCTCGGCGGCGCGTCGCTCGCGGCGAGCCGGCCCATGCTTGCGGGCGCGCTCCTGGGCGCCCTCACCTACAAGCCACAGTTCTTCCTCATGGTGCCGGTGGCGCTCGTCGCCGCGCGGAACTGGCGTGCGCTTGCCGCCACCTGCGTCGCCGCGCTGGTGCTTGCCGCCGCAAGCATCGCCGCGTTCGGATTTGCGCCGTGGCAGGCTTTCGCGCGCGACATCCTCGCGCCTGATGCCTCGTTCCGCGCGGAATGGCGGCAATGGAGCGTGCTCTTTGGCGACGACGTGCTTGCGTCGGCCGTCCTGCTCGGCGCCTCGGACGCTGTAGCCAAGGCGGCACAAGCCGCGGCGGCGCTTGTTGCCGCGGCCGCCGTGTTCGTCGCATGGCGCGGCGCCCTGCGGCGCGAGCTGCAGCTCGCGGTGCTGCTCGCGGCGGCGTGCCTCGCGGCGCCGCATCTCCAAGGCTACGACATGATGCTGCTGGCGGCGGCCGCCGTGCTGCTCCTCGGCGACGCACTCGAGCACGGCCTGAGATCCGGCGACGCCGCGCTCGCGCTCGCGCTCTTTCTCCTGCCGCTCTTCAATCCGCCGCGCACGACACCCGCGGGATTTGCGACGCCGGTCATCGAGCTCCTTACGCTCGCTGTCATCCTCTGGCGCAGCCGCGCGCCGGCCGCAGCACAGATCAGCGCCACGCAGGATCGCGCATGAAGCGCAACTGGGGCCCGCTCGCCATCATCCTCGGCGGCGTTGGCGGAATCCTCGGCTGGCTCGGCACGGCGAGCGTCGTTATCAATCGGCTTGGCCCCGTGCTCTACCAGGACTGGATCGTGTTCTATTCCGCCGGCACGGCAATCCGCGCCGGCATGTCCGACCTCGTCTATGACGGCACGCACCTGACGGCCTTCGAAGCGGCGCTTCTCGGTCCCTGGTTCACCGGGCCTGTCACGCTTCACCCGTTTCTTTATCCGCCGCCCTTCCTGCTGCTGCTCGCGCCGCTGAGCCTGTTGCCCTTTGCCGTCTCGTATGTCGGCTTCGATATGGCGAGTGCACTTGCCGCCGTGGCAGCGCTGGCGCGGCGCGAGCGCGGCGGATACGACTGGTGGCGCGGGCTCATGCTGCTCGCCTTCATCCCAGCCTGCACCAACGCGCTCACCGGACAGAACGGCGCGCTCTCCTTGGCGCTAACGGTGAGTGGCTTTCGCCTGCTCGAGCGGCGGCCGGCCTGGGCAGGCGCGGTGCTCGGTCTCCTGAGCTACAAGCCGCAGCTCTTTCTGCTCGTGCCGGTGGCGCTTGCCGCCGCGCGGGCGTGGCGCGCGCTTGCCGCTTGTGCCGTCTCGGCCGCCGCGCTCGTGCTCTTGAGCGCGCTCGCCTTTGGGCCCGAGACTTGGCTCCTCTGGATCAAAGCCGGCGTCGAAGCGCGCGACCCTTCTTATGCCGAATGGTTCCGCGAGACTTATCTCGGCGGCTACGGCATCTATGTCGTGGCTGCGCGCTTCGGCGCGCCGGATCTTGTCGCGAAAGCGCTGCAGGCGGGCGCGATCCTGATCGGCGCGGGCGCGACCTATTGGGCCTATGCGCGCGAAGGCCGCACCGAGGCGAAGCTCGCCGTGCTGCTCGCGGCCATGATCGCCGCGGCACCCCATCTCGAAGCTTACGACATGATGCTGCTGTCGGCGGCCGCGATCCTCATCTTCACGAACGCCGCTGGCGAGATCGGCTTCGCGGAGTTCGTGCTCTTGGCCGCGATCTGGATATTGCCGCTGCTGCGGCCGTCCTTGACGGTCGCGGGCCTGCTCGTTCCGGTAGTGCTGTTCGGCAGCGTCTATGTGGCGCTAAGGGCGCTCGCGCCGCAGAGCACGCGGCCCCGTACGAGTGCGCTTGTGGACGCTCGTCCTGTCCAGGACGAGAGGGTCGGGTAGGCCTCTACGCGAGGCAGAGGTGGCAGAGCACGCCCTCGGTCGTCGCGTTTCCGGTGGCGAGCGGCAGCAGGTACAGGCGATAGCGGGCGCTCGCGCCTTCGAGCGGAAAGCTTTGCACCTCGTCGTGCTTCGTCGCGCGCTTCGCCGCCTGGCGCGCGCTCGACATGATCCAGTCGGTCACCATCGGCGTGAACTCGATCGCGCCGTCAGTGGTGCCGAGCCGCGAGATGCGCGGCATCGCCGCATCGCGCTCGAACAGAACGATAAGGCTGCCGGGCCAGGCATTGCCGACGAGCGCGCGATCGAGCTCGGCGATGGGCGGCACGGGACGCCCGCGGCGAAGCCGCTCCCAATAGACAACGATCTCTTCTGCGCGCGGCGGCGGCTCGTTGGCGGCGGCGCGCGGCACGGAAACCGATTGAGGCTCAGGTGCACGCACCGGCAGCGGCTCCTCCGGCGCCACCACGGGCGACGCGATGCGGCCGGTGATGTCGCCCCCTTTCAGGCTCTTCGGCGCATCCTTCGCAGGGCGCAGCGAGAGGCCCGAGAGCGAGGCCAATGGACGCGCGGTGGCATTCATGGCGTGCGCAGCGGCGTCACATTCGAACGCGGCTTGCCTCGTTGATCGAGGCACGCACACGGCTCGTCGAGCGCGTTTGGAACGATGCGATCAAGATAATGGTCGAGCGCGGCCAGGAGCACCGACTGCGCGCTCTTGTGCATGTGGGCAGCGGCAAGCCGCAGGCGATGGTGGCGCGGCTCGTCGATGCGAAGCGCGACGCGCACGCGGCTATCCTCGAGCGGCCCGCGGCGGGTCTTGCGCTTGGGCGTGCTCGGGCCGGCCGAGCCCTTCACGACGAGCAGCGCGTCGCTCAGCGAAGCGACGTCGGACGGATTCATGCAGCACCTTGCGAGGGGAGCAGCGGCCGCGCCATGTCGGTGGGCAGCATGGTGCGATAATCGTTCGAGAGACGCCGACCGATATATTCCCACAGCTGCATGATCTCGCCGGCGGAGCGTTCGTCGCCGGTGACTTCCATCACGGTGCGGCCATCGATCATGCTGGCGGCGAAATTGGTACGGTGATGGATGACGACGGGCGCGAGCGTGCCGTGCTGCGACAAGGCCATCGCCGCCTCGGCCGTGATGCGCGCGCGGGGCGTGGCACCGTTCAGCACGAAGACGAGCGGCTTGCCGAGACGCTGCACGATCTCGACCGTGGCGCCGGCCGCGCGCAGATCGTGCGGCGAGGGACGTGCCGGGATGAGCACGAGATCGACGAGGCGGATGACCTCGACAATGGTCGCCTCGATCGCAGGCGGCGTGTCGATGAGCAAGAGCTTGATGCCGAGCCCGCGCATGCGCTCGATGTCGGCCGCGAGCCGCGCCGTGCCGGTACGTGCGAAAAGTGGCGTTTCGGCCTCGCGCGCGTTCCACCATTCCGAGAGGCTGCCTTGAGGATCGGTGTCGACAAGCGCGACCGGCCCCGCCTGTGCCTTGTCGGCGGCCACGGCGAGATGGCCGGCGAGCGTGGTCTTACCTGACCCGCCCTTTTGCGATGCGACTGCGATAATGTGCATTGGAAGAATCTCCGCGTCACCCCTCGGCCGATTTCTATACCCGCAACTCGCTGACCACCTATGAATATCAGATCGCATTTTGCGCAAACCCGTCGCTTCCCGCGCACCCGTGAAAGCCCTCAAATCGCCTTATTCGCTGGGGGATGGCGACGAAAACGATGCCGTAGCATTTACCGAGTGAGCGGCCCCGCGAGGGGCGTTCAAAAGGACGAAAGGAGCTTCCGCCATGCGCACTTTCGCGCGCGTTGTTTCAGCCGCATCGATCTTCGTCGCGCTCGGCGCGGGCCCCGCGCTGGCGCAGCCGCATCACGATGACCATCACTGGGACGGCGACATTCACCATTTCGGCGACCACGATTTCGGACGTTGGCGCGGGGGCACGTGGTTCCACGGCATACATGAGGGGCGCAGCGGCTGGTGGTGGGTGGTGGGACCCGATTTCTATTTCTATTCGGCGCCAGTCTATCCTTATCCGGATCCCTACGTTCCGCCGGTCGTGAGCGCGGCACCGGCGCCGGCGCAATCCGTCTGGTACTACTGCAGCAACCCGCAGGGCTACTACCCCTACGTGCCGCAATGCGCGGTGCCATGGCAGCAGGTGCCCGCCCAGTAGCCGAAGTAATGTTAAAATGCGGAATTAACTATATTTGTCCTGCTTTTAACAATATTTAGCGATTGCAGGAAAAGCGCAGCTTTTCTATCATCGGGTAATAATTCCGTGGGAAACGGCCCGATGACAAGGACTTCGGCTCCGGCGCAGAGCTTCGCCCGTCCCGGCTGGGAGCGCCTCGACGCGACGGGTGCCACGGCCGGCGTGATGGGGCGGCGGCGCTGGCGCATCCTCCAAGCAGCGCAGCCCCTCGGCGCCGCCTCGGAACCGGTGCCGCGCTGGATCAGAACGCCGGAGCAGTTCGCCGATTGGCTCGCTGCTCGCCTCGATCCGCGCGCGCTGCGCGCCTACTTCCTCGATCTTGAGGAGATCGCCCGCCATGCGTGCGATCTCGAACTGCTGCGTTTTGCGAGGACCTATCTCGGGCGCACGCCCAAGTGGCGCCGCGGGTAGCTCGCGCGTAAGGCCGCCCATCTTTGGTGGATGCCGAGAAGGCCAGGTAGCCCCGCCTGCTGCTTGGAGGAAAGGGGGCAGGCGGGGCTGACCCAGGGGTCTTGCCCGCCAAGGGGGTCGAGCGGGCTAGAGGGCGGTGCAACCGCCGCCCCGAATTAGGGGCCAAGCACCGCGGCAAACCAAGTTAAATCGGGTTCATAATGGGCCGCGCGCGACAACGCGCGCTCAGCGCGTGCCCGCGAATACATGCGCGCTCAACGCGGTCTCGAACGGCCCCTCGCCGAAGCGCGCGCGCACCGCAGCGGCCACTTTCTCCACCACCTCGTCGCGACGGGCCGGGTCGCGCGCCTCGATTTCGCTACGCATCGGCGTGCCGAGGCAAAGGCCGATCGCCGGATCGCGATAGGATGACGCGCGGCCGCGCCGCACGACTGTTTCGACCGAGATATCGCGGAACCCCGCCCGCTCGAGTTCCGCCTTGAGCGGCACGACATCGTGATAGCCGTGCGGCGTACGCGCGAGAAACCGCGGCGGATCGTGGGGAAAGAGGTTCACAACCGTCTCGGCTACGAGATGCGCGGCCTCGTTCGCCTCGATCCGGTCCCAGACGTTGAAGAGAAAGGTCCCGCCAGGACGCAATACGCGCCAAGCCTCGCGGAAGCCGCGCAACTTGTCGGGAAAGAACATCACGCCGAACTGGCAGACGACGATATCGAAGCTCCCATCCGCAAACGGCAGCGCAGCCGCGTCGGCCGGCCGCCAGTCAATTGCGGCGTTTGTCGCCTTCGCCGCATAAGCGAGCATCGGCTCGTTGAGGTCGGTGGCGACGATCTCGACGCCCTTCGGCAGCGCCGCGGCGAGCGCTCGCGTCACAATGCCGGTGCCCGCCGCCGTCTCGAGAATCCGGCTCCCGCCGAGACGCGCGACACGCGCGGCGAGATCGGCGGCATAGGGCGCGAAGAGCAGCGGACCGAGATGGCGATCGTAAAGAGCGGCGATCGCGTCCGTGAAGGTACGATCGAGCTCAGCCACCCGCCCCTCCCGCTTCGTTCAACCCTTGGCGGCGCGCGCCGGCGTGCCGCCGCGCAGCGCGGCAAAGCGCCGCCCGAGGTGCGCAGCGACGCGAGCCGAGACGAACGGCGTCACGTCCCCACCCAGTTGTCCGATCTCCTTCACGAAGCGCGAGGAAATGAACTGGAAGCGGTCCGACGCCATCAGGAACACGGTCTCCACATTCGAATTGAGGCGGTTGTTCATGCCGGCCATCTGAAACTCGTACTCGAAGTCGGAGACGGCACGCAGGCCGCGGATGATGACCGTCGCTTTGACGTCGGTCACGAAATGCATGAGCAAGGTGTCGAACGCGCGCACCTCGATGCGCTTCCTCGTCGCCTCGTCGGTCAGGTTGTCGATTTCCTCGCGCACGATGGCAACGCGCTCGTCGGTCGGAAAGAGCGGGCCTTTGGCGTCATTGCGCGCCACGCCGATCACGAGGCGATCGACGATCTTGGTCGCGCGCAGAATGATGTCGGTGTGACCGTTGGTGATCGGGTCGAAGGTCCCCGGATAGACCCCGACATGCGAAATGCTCATGCCTCTGTTCCTTCGGAAGATCCGTCTTCGACGCTCTCCGCCTCGGGGAAACGCGCCGCCGAGACCACGCGTTCGCCTTCGCCGACCTTGATGAGGACGACGCCGCCGCTGCGCCGGCGCCGGATGCTGATGCCGTCGATCGAGAAGCGGATCACCATGCCCTGGTCCGAGACCAGCATGACCTGGTCGCCCGCCCCAACCGGGAAGACGGCGACGGTCGCACCCTGGCCGCGCTCGGGCACGATGTTGTCGCGGCCTTGCCCGCCACGCCCGGTGATCGGATATTCGTAGGCCGACGTGCGCTTGCCGAATCCCTTCTCGGTCACGGTGAGCAGGAATTCCTCGCGCGCGGCAAAATCGGCGAAGCGCTCTTCGCTGATACCGCCGCCGTTCACGCCATTGCCGCTGGCATGGCCATTGGCGTGGCCATTACCCTCGCCGCTCTCGGCCTCCGGTTCGTCAGGCTCGATCTCGCCCGTGACGGCGCGGCGGCGCTCGCTCGAGAGCCGCAGATAGCCATAGCGCTCTTCGGTCGAGACATCCTCGTGCCGCAGCACCGACAGCGACACGACCGCGTCGCCATCGCCCGCAAGCCGGATGCCGCGCACCCCGACCGAGGTGCGGCCGGTGAAGACGCGCACGTCGTCGACCGGGAAGCGAATGCAGCGCCCGCCGCGCGTCGCGAGCAGGATGTCGTCCTGCGCCGTGCAGATCGCGGCGGCGATGAGCCGGTCGTCGGCATCTTCGCCCTCGAACTTCATGGCGATCTTGCCGGTCTGGTGGATGCTGGAGAAATCCGAGATCGCGTTGCGCCGCACGTTGCCCTTGGCGGTCGCAAACACGACGTAACGCCCTGCGAGCTCGCCCTCGTCCTCGGCCAAGGGCATGACATTGGTGATGGTCTCGTTGGCCGCGAGGTTCGGAAGCAGGTTCACCATCGCCTTGCCGCGCGAGTGCGGCGTGCCGATCGGCAAACGATGGACCTTGAGCCGGTAGACGCGGCCCGAGGAAGTGAAGAACAGCACGGGTGCATGCGTCGAGGCGACGAACACCTGGCTCACCACGTCCTCGGCGCGCATCGTGGCGCCGGTGCGGCCGCGCCCGCCGCGACGCTGCGCGCGGTATGTGGAGAGCGGCACGCGCTTGATGTAGCCGTTGTTCGTCACCGTGACGACCATGTCCTCGCGCTGGATCAGCGCCTCGAGATCGGCCTCGAACTCGAGGTCCTCGATCATCGTCTTGCGCGGGGTCGCGAACTGCGCCTTGACCTCGGCCAATTCACCGCGCACGACATCCAGCAGCTTCGGGCGCGAGCGCAGGATCTCGAGGTGGCGCAGGATTTCCTTCGCCACCTCGCCCAGCTCCTCGGCGATCTTGTCGCGCTCGAGACCGGTAAGGCGCTGGAGCCGCAGATCGAGGATCGCCTTCGCCTGCTCGTCGGAAAGACGATAAGTATCGATGCCGCCGGCCGCGCGCTCCTCGACGAGCGCGATGAGCGATGCGACCGCCTGTGCCGGCCACTCGCGCTCCATGAGCTGCGCGCGCGCCGTCGCCGGATCGGGCGCGGCGCGGATCAGCGCGATCATCTCGTCGATGTTGGCGACGGCGATGGCGAGGCCGACGAGCGTGTGCGCGCGCTCACGCGCCTTGTTGAGGAGAAAGACGGTGCGGCGCGTCACCACCTCCTCGCGGAAGGCGAGGAAGGCGACGAGCACATCCTTCAAGGTCAAGGTCTCGGGCCGGCCGGCGTTGAGCGCGAGCATGTTGACGCCGAAGCTCGTCTGCAGCGGCGTGTGGCGGTAGAGCTGGTTCAGCACGACATCGGCGATGACGTCGCGCTTCAGCTCCACGACGACGCGCACGCCGTCGCGGTCGCTTTCGTCGCGCAAGTCCGAAATGCCCTCGACCAGCTTCTCGCGCACGACCTCGGCGATGCGCTCGACCATGCGCGCCTTGTTGACCTGGTAAGGCACCTCGGTGACGACGATGGCCTCGCGGTCGCGGCCCAGCTCCTCGATCTTGACTGCGCCGCGAATGGTGATTGAGCCGCGCCCGAGGCGATAGGCCGCGTGAATGCCGGTGCGGCCGAGGATGACGCCGCCCGTCGGGAAATCCGGGCCCGGCACGAACTCCATCAACTCTTCGATCGTGAGCGCCGGATTGTCGATGAGCGCGATTGCGGCGTCGATCACCTCGCCGAGATTGTGCGTCGGGATGTTGGTCGCCATGCCGACGGCGATGCCCTGCGCGCCGTTGACGAGAAGATTGGGGAAGCGCGCCGGCAGCGCGACCGGCTCGCGCCGGCTGCCGTCATAGTTGGGCTGGAAATCGACCGTTTCCTTGTCGTAATCCTCGAGCAGCGCGTCGGCGGCATGCGAGAGCCGCGCCTCGGTATAGCGCTCGGCCGCCGGCGGATCGCCGTCCATCGAGCCGTAATTGCCCTGCCCCTCGACGAGCCGCACGCGCATCGAGAAATCCTGCGCCATGCGCACCATCGCCTCGTAGATCGGCACATTGCCGTGCGGATGGTAGTTGCCCATGACGTCGCCGACGACGCGCGCGGACTTGCGGAACGCGCGGTTCCACTCGTTACCCGCCTCCTTCATGGCGTAGAGGATGCGGCGATGCACCGGCTTCAGACCGTCGCGCACATCGGGAAGCGCGCGCGACACGATCACGCTCATCGCGTAATCGAGGTAGGAGCGCTTCATCTCCTCTTCGATGGCAACGGGCGTTATGTCGAGCGGCGACGGTGCGGCGGGCTGATCGGCCAAAGGGGGGTCCGGAACAGGAAAAACGCGGGCGGAAATGCCCGCGTCGGAACAGTTAAAATTCTAGCCGATTGCGACCTTTTTCACAAGCCGCGCGGTGTCCTTGCGATTCGGGAAGGACTACGTCAGTTCAGCCTATTATAGGGTCTTCTTAAACTGGCTTGTAAGGTCCCGTTCGTGCCTTCTTCCGCGCCTCTTGTCGCGGCCCTTCTTGCTCCTGCAAAAGACGCCGCTCACTGGTTCAAAAGCGGGATCTCGGAGGCCTTTTTCGGCGCCGGAACCGAGTGCAGGAAGGCATAGATATTGGCCGCATCCGCGTCGGAAACGACGCCGGCCTCGTAAGGTGGCATCTCGTTCGAAGGCTGACGGAGCTGCTGCACGAAGGCATCGAACGGCAGCGCGGTGCGCGAAACCTTGGGCCCGCCGGTCGCGACCGAGCCCTGCCCGACAGTGCCATGACATTCAAAGCAGCCATCGGCCATGTAGGTCGTCTTGCCCTTGGCTGCGTCGCCGGGCGGCGCCTGCGCCTGATCCTGCGCAAGTGCGGCCCCGGGCAGCGCGAAGGCAAGCGCCAACGCAAGCGGCAGAAAGAACCTCATCGCTAGCGCCCCTGCGTCACGACATCGACGAGCGCCGGCTCGCCGCGCTTCACGATGGCGATGGCGCGCTCGAAGGCGGGACCAAGGTCGTTCGGGTCGGTGATCGGCCCTTCGCCGTGAACGCCGAGGCTCTCGGCGAGCTTCGCGTACTGGATGTTCGGGTTCGCAATCTCTGTGCCGATATGTGCTGTCGTCACGTCGCGCACGTGGCGCGCGGCCATGCGTTGCAGGTGCATCACTTCCTGGAAGTAGAAGCGGTTGTTGTGCATGACGAAGAGCACCGGAATCTTATGCTTCGCGGCGGTCCACAAAACGCCCGGCGAATACATGAGATCGCCATCGTTCTGTAGCGCGACGGTGAGGCGGCCGTATTTGCGGTTGGCAAGGCCCGCGCCCACCGCGGCCGGCCCGCCGTAGCCCACGCCATAGCCGCCGCCGTCGCCGATATAGTGATGGTGCTTGTCCATGGTCCAAAGCCGGTGCGGCCACTTGCTGACCGAGCCGTCGCCCGAGACCAGCGACCAATCCTCGTTCTTGATCTTGGCCCAGAGCTCGGCGGTAAGGCGCGCCGTGCTGATAGGCTGGGCGTCCCAGCCATCGGCCGCCGCGGCGCGCGCATCGGCAAGGCCCTTCATGTGCGCCTCGGCCATCTTCTTTCCGCGCGCCTCATAGTCGGCCTTGCGCGTGGCCGGCATCGCTTGCTTCACCGCCTCGATCAACAGGAGCAACGTCGTCTCGGAATCCGCGGCGATCGCCAGATCGACATCGGCGAAGCGCTCGAAATTCTGATAGTTCGAGCGGATGAAGAGGTCGGCGCTGCCGATCGTGACGGTCTTGGTGCCCGGCTTCAGAAGCGGGCGCGAGGTGCGCTCGATCTGGTCGCGGTAGGAATGAACGGCGCCCCAGAAGTCGACCACATCGAGCCCCACGACGAGATCGGCCTGGGTGATGAGGCCGCGGCCGCGGTGACTCTGGTTCAAGGGATGGCGCGAGGGAAAATTCATGCGCGAGCCGAGATCCACCACCGGAGCCTGGATCAGCTCGGCAAGGACGACGAGCCGCGCCAAGCCTTCCGGCGTGCGCGCGACGCGGTCGGCGAGGATGACAGGCGCCTCGGCCGCGACGAGCAGCTTCGCGAGCTCGGCAACCGCGGCCGAATCCCCTTGCGGCAACGCGAGCTGCGGCAGCTTCGGAATGCGCAGCTCGGCGTCCTCGGCGATGGGGCCTTCCTGCAGGTCCATGTCGGCCATCAGCACGACCGGCCCCGTCGGCGGCGTCATCGCGATCTTGTAGGCGCGCACCGTCGATTCAGCGAAGTGCTGGAGCGAGCCCGGAAAATCGTCCCACTTGGTGAAGTCGCGCGTGATGGCAGCAGCGTCCTGCGCAGTGTGGATCCATTCGACGCCGGGGCGGCGCGTCGTCGCGTTGGCGTCGTTGCCGCCGACGACGAACACCGGCACTTGGTCGCAATAGGCGTTGTAAATCGCCATTGCCGCATGCTGCAGCCCGACCGTGCCATGGACGAGGTTCAAGAGCGGCTTGCCTTCGATCTTGAAATATCCGTGCGCCATCGCGACCGAGGCTTCCTCGTGCGTACAGGTGAGGAATTCGGGCTTGTCGTTCTTGCCGTAGTTGACGATCGATTCCTGGATCGCGCGGAAACTCGAACCGGGATTGGCCGGAAGATACTCGAAGCCGACGCTCTTGAAGCAGTCGACCATGAAGTCCGAACCGGTGGCGCCAGCGGTGAGCGGCGCCTCGTGCGGCGGGACCTGAGTCTCGGCCGCCTTGTTCATCGCCGGCACGCCATGCGGGCGCCAGGCCGGCGCCTGGGTCTGCGCCTCGGCCGCCAATGGCGGAGAGAGCGC
>Ga0335081_10001302_pt1 | contig 39807 bp, 38 predicted proteins | sample Lox_Sample_35_FD_206713 | JGI IMG/M metagenome (GOLD analysis project Ga0335081, IMG submission 206713) | Soil microbial communities from Loxahatchee National Wildlife Refuge, Florida, United States - Lox_Sample_3.5 | ecosystem: Environmental > Terrestrial > Soil > Wetlands | place: USA...
TCCGAATCACCCGGCGGTCCAGTCTCATGAAATCCGACTCAGTCTCATGAAATCCGAATCTCCCAACCCATTGAAAAATCAGAATCGGCAGTCTCATGAAAAACGGTCAGCTGACAGTCACCGCGACGCCGGCGCGTCGTCCTGCGTCTCGCCGGCGCCCGCAAAGGGCGGCAATCGCCCGTAAGTCGCAGCCGCGGCAAGGGCTTCGGCCGCGATGTCCCCTGCCCGCGCCAAAATTTCCGCCGGCGGCGCCACGGTCTTGGGGTCGGCCGTCGCCAAATCGACGATCTCGGTCAACGCATCCGCCAAAATGGCCAGCTGAGCAGCGACGTCTTTCGTCATCGGCAACCTCCCGGCAAAGCTCGGACCAAGCATCGAGAATGACGCAATCCGATGCAATCGGCCAGACTTCTCTTGGCGACGAAGCGGCGCGCCTTTCGCGCGCTCTCGAGCCTCTGTGAGCCGCCGGATCACCCTGCCCTCTTGCGTTCGCGCGCGGCCTTCGCCGCCTTGCCGCGCAACAGCGCCATCAGCACGGGACCGAGCGAGAACTCCCCTGCCCTCGCCTTGGCGGTCAAAACGCGCAGGTAGCCGCCGGCGCTTTTGATTTCCTCCCCGCGTTGCAGGATCGCGGCGATGACGATCGACGTATCGTGCTCGCCCAAGACCTCCAGCGCCTGCGCCCAGGCGTCCGGCGAAACGCCGATCGCCTTTCGAACCACCGCCGCAGTCGTCGCAAGATCGCGCCACGACGAGATTCCGCCCGAAGCGAAGTCGAGGACATCGGGACAGGCCTCCAGCACCATCCCCAGCGGATAGGTTCGCACCGATCCTGGCTTTTGCTCAGGCCTCTGGCCTCCCGCTTCCAAGATCTCGGGTTCTGGCGCCGATGGAGCCCCAGGGTTCTGGTCGTCGAGATCGGATGGTTCGCCCCGGCCTTCTCGGAGGCTAGGTTCAAGCTCAAATATATTTGTAGTTTGATTCTGTATGTGGCGCTCACTTTGGGACTCATTGCCGCTCATATTTTGAGGTTTTACGTGGTTCTCCAGCAGGTTACGGATTTCGGCCGCAAGGGCGGTCAATTCGCTCGCCAAAGCCTCCAGATCGGAGCGCAAAAGATTGCGCGCGTAGCGGCCGGAGAGCGTCGCATAGCACAGATGAAAACCTTCCCAGTCGCCTGGAACGCCCTCCTCTATGCCCGTCGCGATCATCTTGGCGATGTCCCGCCGCGTCAGCGTGATCTTTTCGCGCAACAGCGCCATTGCGCGGTTCTCGGCCCGCACCTCTTCGGCGAGGTTTTCAATTTCGGCGGCGCGCGCGACGAGCGGCATGAGGTCGAAGCCGAAGGCGTCCTCGATCGCGCCCCCCTGCCCTCTCCTGGCGAAGCGCTTGCCGTTCGGAGAGTCGCGCCGGATGATCAACCCAGCGTCGACGAGGCAAGCGAGATGGCGTCGCAGCGTCGCCGGCGCCATGCCATGGGCGCGGATCGAGAGTTCCTTATTCGAGGGGAACACGACGATGCCGGGGCCGGACGAATCAGCTTCGCCTGCCTTTTCGCCTGCCGGCAAAGTCAGCGCCGTCTCCTGATGGAAGCTCAAGAGCGCATGCAGCACCGACAGCGCGCGGTCGGTGACGCCGAGCGGTTCCTTGGCCTCGGTCAGCGCGCGATACAGCCGCCACTTGTGCACGACGGTTTCGGATGCGCCGGGTCTTGCGGCGAAATTCTCGGTCGCGGCCTGACTTGCCACCATGGCGAGCGAGAGCGGCCGCCGCCCAAAGGGCGTCGTTGGTTGTGTCTGCATGATCCTTTGCCTCGTTCAGGCAAAAGAAATCTGCTCGCCGAAACGGCGCCGACTCTTGACAGAGATTCGCGGAAGTGATTCTCTTAAGGTGCGAACTTTGGAGAGGCTTCCGGGCGGAAACGTTTCGGGGGCCTTTTCTTTTGCGTGGCTGCTCCTGTTCAGACTGAGTGGGTACGCGTTACGAATTGCGGTCCCGAACGCGAGGTTGGCCTCGCCTTCCGAGATTTAACAGTCCTCCCCTCCGGCTGACTCCCTCGGAGCTTCCAAAGAACGCTCGTAGGCTGCGAGGAGCGCGTCGAGTTCACGAAGAACAAAGTCGCCAAACGCTGGCGCGACTTTCTCATCGAACGCCACGACGAATCGTTCGGAGCCGCGCTGAACGCGCGCGACCTTACGACCATCCTTGGCGATCCAAATCTCGGGGGCTTTCCCCCTCTCGGCCGGCGTTCGCAACGCCTCTAAAACCTTGGAGAAACGCTGATCGCTTGCCAGCAACAGAAAATCCGCTTGCCGCATCGCCGTTTCCAAAGCGCGAGTGGCATTCGCATCGCGAAGCCTCTCCGCCAATTCCGCCCAACGCGCCCTGCCCGCTTTCGGAGCGGGACCGATAGCAAGCGCAATCCTCTCAGGGATCGCGCGCGCCATGGCGATATACCGGCTCACGTCCGCCTTGTCGCATGAGAGCGCAGAGATGATGATAGCGCGCTCGAAACCGCGATCTTCAAGTCGCTGAGCGAAAAGCGCCCGCTCGATGAAGGAAAGATCGCGACGTTCTAAATTTTCTTTGCCTTGAGCGACGACGAGATCAGCGTCGCTGAGAGCCCTTACAACGGCCTTGACCTTTATCTTCAACCGGGACGCCGCGCGCAAACGACGGTGCCCATAGGCAGCCTGATAGCGATCCGCTTCGGTTGGATGGGGGCGGACGAGGATTGGCACTTGCTGTCCGCTCTCTGCGATGCTCGCAACGAGGGCGTCAAACGTCGGATCGACATCAATCGTCAAGCGATCGGAAACAAGAGATTCGTCGATGGCGGCGGGATCCAGGTCCAGCACCAAGTCGCCTGCTGCAATCTGGTCCTGAAGGCGTGCAACAGTCTTGGCGTTTTCGGTCAATTGAGCGAGCGAGGCGCCCATTGCCGAAATAGCGCCCGTTCGCACACGATCGGCTCGTTCCATTGGAGGCGATGAGTTGGGAGCTCCCAACCGGCCTGTGAACAGCGCGTCTACGGTGTCCTTTCTGCTCATATTTAGCTCCGGCCCCAGGCTGCTCGTAACAGTTGCTCGATTTCGCCATTGACCGCATCAAGCGCCTCCAATGCGCGGTCGTAAGTGGAGCGCGTCAGGCTTTCGCGGCCTATTTCGTATAGGGTTTGCTTAGTCAGCCCCGCGTCCGAAATCGCTGCTGATTTCACCATCGGGCTGGTCATAACGTGATCCCCAAACAAATTGCGCAAGAGCGCCACAACCTTTGTTTGAGGCGCATCTTGTGGCTCGTATCGCGTGACGAGATAGCGAAAAAAGTCGTAGTCTAGTCGGCCACCAGCCTCCCGAACCACTGAAAGCAGATCATGGGTCATCAGAAGAAACTGGCTCATCGACGCCACGTCAAGCATTTGGGGATGAATCGTCACGAGGACGCTAGTAGCGGCACACAACGCGCTCAAAGTGAGATACCCAAGCTGCGGGGGGCAATCCATAACCACCACATCGTAACGATCAGAGACATCGTCGAGCGCCCGGGCAATCCTTGAAAAGAACATTTGATCAGGCTGCTGCGCCCTCGAGAGAAGGGCTTTCGGCGTATCATGCTCGAATTCCATGAGCTCAAGATTGCCCGGAACGAGATCAAGTCCGTCAAAGTAAGTTGGTTTTACGACCTCCCGGAGCGCACGGGCTTCACTGTCATATCGAATAGCCGCGTAGAGCGTTTCGTTAGCGCGAACGTCCACTTCAGGCATGATTCCGAAGAGAGCCGAGAGGCTCGCTTGGGGATCCAAATCCACTGCAAGAACCCGGTAGCCGTGCAGCGCCAAATATTGCGCGAGATGGGCGGACGTCGTCGTCTTCCCCGAGCCCCCTTTGAAATTTGTGACCGCGATGACTTGCAGGCGTTCGCCTGCCGTCCGTACGGGAAGGTAGACTCGACCTTCGTTTCGTACCCTACTCCCCTCGGCCAACAACTTTCGAAGGGCGTTGAGCTGCGCCAATGTGTAGTGCCGCCGCCCCCCAGGGGTGACGGCAGGCTGCGGGCCTTCTCCAGCCAATGAAAGCTGTCGCAACCGAGAATCAGACACACCAATTAATCGGGCCGCCTCCCCGGAGGTAAACCTCCTCAATTCCTTTTTGGACGATGGCGGGAATAGGGCTTCACTCATCGCCTGCAGTTGTTCACTGAGCAGCCGAGCATGCGCGCCGATCGTGTCGTCGATCGACGGGACGTGAGGTTCCGAACGGGCGGAAGCTGAATTCACGAAAAGGCCCTTCGCTAACGGAAGATTCGCCTTGAGCGGCAAGGTTCCGTGAAAGTGCCAGAAAACTTGATTCGCGCAAGCAATTTTTAGTTAACAGGAATTAACGGGTTTCGCGATGAAGGCGTTGGGAGCTCCCAACAACCCCGCCCCGGAGAGCCATCGTGCGAGACGCACGAAATCTGTGTCCAAAGTTTCCGCCTTTACCGGTCGCCTTCGAACTTCGAATAAATCTCCCGTCGTGAGAAGCCGCCTAAGCGGCCTCCTCCCGGGGCTTTCGGCTGAACGCCAAAATATAGTCCGTCGCGGCGCTGGCGGCGGCGGCGGCGGCGAAGATCGCCTTCTTGTCGTTCTTCAGGATCGTGAGATATCGAGCCATATATTGAGCGTGATCAGGACGCGGGTCATTTGTGATCCCGAGTTCCGCGCAAAGGAACGCAGCCGACAATTCGGCGATCAGCTCTTCGAACGCGTAGGCGCGATCGGCAAAGCGTTTGCCTTTTTCGCGATTGAGCCGACTCTCAGCGCCCGAATGGTGCGACAATTCGTGAAGTATGGTGGAATAAAACGCTTCCTGCGCCGTGCTGGTCTCGGTTCCAAAGAATGCTCTTTCGTCAGGGATGCTGATGCAGTCGGTGAGCCGGTTGTAGCAGGCGCGGGAGCCGCCATATTCGATCCGCGCGCCGGTCGCGGCGATCGCGTGGTCCACGCTGGCGATGCGTTCGAACAGCGGGCGGTCGGGCAAAGTCGGGATGTCCGACTGGTAGCCATCGACCTGAGATGCGTTGAAAACCCAACTGGCCCGCGCAAAGGGGATCGTCTTGCCGCCCTCTTCGCCGTCAGCGCCGGATTCCTCGCGCACATCGACAGCCAAGTTTTTGTAGAAAACGATCGGCGTGCCCTTCTCGCCCTTGCGAACGCAGGCGCCGCGCTCCTGCCATTGCTTGAACGTCGCCCACTTGTGCGACTCGTAGCCCGAGGCTTGCGTCGCAATCCACAAGGACAGAATATTGACGCCGCGATAGGCCCGATCCGTGGTCGCATTGATCGGGGCTCTCGTGCTGGCCGCACGATGCCAGGGTAGCTTGAAATCGCCCGCGCCGGCCTCGATGGCGGAGACAATGCGGTTCGTGATTTCCTGGTGGATGTCGAAACGGTCTTTCATGGCTCTCTCTCCGTTGCGAGGCGGTCGCCCCGTGAGAGCCCGTGAGCCGGGACGCCGGCGAGCGCACCCAAGGGGCGGCGTCAGCCGAGGGCTGGCCCCTTGCGCTCGTCAGCCGGCGTTTCGGCTAGGGATTCTCTCTCCGGGGCGCCCGCCAACGGGGATGAGCAATTGAGAGACGCGACACATGGAAAGAAACCGCGGGATTGGCTCGATCGCCATGATGGTCGTGGCGATAGCCGCCATGACGCTCGTTCGCGCGTTCCGATGGAATGAGCTCGGGTTGCTCGATCATATTATGATCGTCGTCCTGTGGATCGCGGTCGCCGGCGGCGCGACGGCGATAGGGGTGACGTTCTGGCGGTATGCGAGCCTGCGCGCCAAATCGAACAGGGCAGGGCACCCGCCAAATCCAACGTAAAAAGAGGCTGTCGATCTATCGAGGTTTCTCGTCGCGCGCGGATGATCCGGCCACAGGGGAGGTGCCCGCCGGGTTTGGAGGTTTGTAGTTCTCGAGAATGATGGCGTTCGGATCGGGCATGTCTGGATAATCCCAGAGGCCGGATTTAGTGTTCTTCGCCTGCGTCTCCGCGATGAGATAGGGCGAGTAGACCGGGCGGCCGTCGATCGTGACCGACGCGAAGGCATATCCAATGGAAATGAGCGCCGTTCCGAGGTCCAAACGCGAACCCTTGTTTCTACCTTGCTCCATCGTGGCGAAGCAAAAGACGAGGACCGTCCGGCCGTAATCGATATTGGCCGCCGCGTAGCACATTGGCCGCAGGTCCCGCACGAGACTGACCAGCATCGCCAGGCTGGCCTCGCCGCAATCGCGCTTCACACCCTTGGCGTTGGTGAAAGAGGTGGCGCGCAAGCATGATTGGACGCCATAGAGGCGATAGCGTTTGCCTCCAGCAATCCATGTGTCGCCAGTTTCATAGATGGCGTCCTGCGGAATCGGGAACCAGGGCGACGGCTTCGTTTGCGCGAGCGTCGAAGTGGTCGAAAAGGCGGCGAGGAGCGCAATCGCCGGCCGTAGCCGCGCCGTCGTCATTGCGAAGCCACGATGCCGCTCTGCGCCAGGGCAGGGGGATTTGTGATTGTAAGATCGGCGGGCTTGAAAATGACGGCGCAAGTTCCATCGGTATAGGTTGAACATGGAGAAGCGACGACATTCTGCACCGCCGACGACGTGGGCGCGCCGCACATCGAACCAGCTGAGTTTATCGTATATCCACCAGTGGCCTGAGAAACGGGGAAAGACCCGCTGGAACAGAGAATCGGACTGATAGCTCCATTTGACGTATTCGCTGCCAGCGGCAATTGCGATTGGTTCTGATTTTGTTGCTGTTGCTGCGCTTGTTGAACCGCCCGCTGGCAGATTCCGACCGCAACGCCCAGCAATTGCATCCAATTGGCTTGCTGCATGATGGGAACACAATAGGGAATCGTCGGCCAATTTGCCTGACTGCAAAGAAGGACTTTGCAGGGGAACGTGGCGTCCTGCGCGGCCCCCGAGGCAGGCACGAAAGCGGCTAATATGCTGTAACATAAAGCAGTTACAAGGCGTCGCTTGTTTATCATGTTTTCAGCCTTTTGGTTCTTGCGCGGCGCAGCCACATCGGTATATGTCATACACTAAATAGTAGGAGCATGAAACCATGCGTCGAAGCCTTTTCGTGCCCGGAGCAGTCCTGTGCGCCCTGAGTTCGCCTGCCATCGCAGAGAGTTCGCCCCAAAGGCCCGCGCCTCGGGTGATCGAGGCGGCCGTCACGCCGGAAGGACGGGTCGTCGCCGTGCAACCCTCCGTGGAGAGGCTGAATGTTCGGACAGGCGCGACATCGCGCTCTCCGTGCGGCGCTCCGATCGATATGGACGCCGCCACGGCGCGCGCGCTCGTAGAGAAAATCGCGAAGGAAGAGGCTTTCTATCCAGAATTCGTGTTGGCGGTGGCTCACGGCGAAAGCCGGTTTGATCCGAACGCGCTGTCACCGAAAGGCGCCGTTGGATTGATGCAATTGGAGCCCGTCACGGCCGAACGGTACAAGGTCAACATTTGCGACCCGGCCGACAATGTGCGCGGCGGCGTCAGGTTCTTGCGCGACCTTCATGCGCGTTACCGAAATCCACTCTTCATCCTCGCCGCATACAACGCCGGCGAAGAGAACCTCCAGCAATATCATGGTGTCCCGCCGTATCCAGAAACGGTGCGGTTTGTGGCGACCGTTTTGAACGAATTTTACGATTGGCCTGCGCCCAACCGAAAGATTTCGAGGGCGGCCTCGGCAATAGGGCAGGGGGCAAATTCGCACCCGGCTCTGCGAGATGCCTCAACCTCAGGCGAAGCGGGCGACAACCGCTGGCAATCCGGCTTCGTCTGGAACGTCGAGTAACAGCAGGAGAGAGAGAACGATGTTGAGAATTGGCAAAAGCCGCATTGTCAGCCGCCTCGGTTTGGCGGCCGCGCTATCGTCCGGAGTTGCGTCGCCCGCCTTCGCGTCCGGTGGGACTTTGACGCCGGTTCAATCGACTCTTCAAACGCTCGTCACCACCCTGACCGGTCCCATTGCGACTTCGCTCGCGATCCTCGCGGTGATCGCGCTCGGCTTCTTCGCTTGGTCCGGCCGACTCACTTGGGGCCTCGCCGCCTCCGTCATTTTCGGAATCGTTCTGGTGTTCGGCTCGACGCAAATCGTCAGCTTCTTCCAGTCCGCGGTTGGAGGCTGACGATGGACGCCAATGAGCTCGAAAGGCCGCTCGTCATTCCGCTGGTGAAGGCGCTGACGCGGGCTCCGACGATCGTCGGGGTCCCCTACATGTATTTCATGTTCGAAATGGTCGCGACCTCCGTGATCTTTTTGGCGACGCACAATCTCGTGAATTTGCTGTGGATAATTCCGCTGCATCTCTTCGGCTACGTCATGACGCTGAAGGATGATCGCATCTTCGAAATCCTCTTCGTCAAATCGTCGAAATGTCCGCCGCGTTCGCGGTCGATCTGGAATTGCGACTCTTACAAGGTCTAACGATGCTGCGGGCGCTGCAAGACGAGCTGACGTTTGGGGCAGTGTCGAGGCGGGAATTGCCCGTCGCGACGCATTTGCCCTACACGCGTCACGTCGACGATTGGATCGTACGCACGAAAACCGGGCTCTTGATGAATTTCATCAAGCTCGACGGATTTTCGTTTCAAACGGCGGATTGGTCCGAGATCAACGTGAGGATGCTCGGGCGGAACGATTTGGTTCGCACCCTCGCCAACAGCCGCTTCGCCATCTATTCCCACATCATCCGCCGCGAGGTCGAGCCGAAGATTCCCTCGACCTTCGACAACGACTTCTGCCGCGAGATCGACGAGCGTTACGACGCCAGCCTCTCGAAGCGGCGCATGTTCGTCAACGACATCTACCTGACGATAGTCCGCCGGCCGCTGCAGGGGCATGCGGGAACTTTCGAGGTCATGCTCCAGGGGCTTCTCCGCAGAAAAAACCAGGCGGGCAGGTCGGCGGACGAAGACGAAGCCCTGATGGAACTGCGAGACGTGACGACGGCGATCACGTCTTCGCTCGCCGCTTATCGCCCTCGACACCTGCGCGTGGTCGAGCGCAGCGGCGCCTGGTTTTCCGAGCCCTTGGAATTTCTCGTGCAATTGGTCAATGGCGCCATCCCGCGCCCGATGCATTTGCCGCGGATGCCGCTCGGCGAAGCGATGGCCCTAAAACGCCTGTCTTTCGGTCGGAACGCCTTGGAAATTCGCGGCGCGTCGAAAAGCGACACCCGTTTTGGCGCGATGATCTCGGTCCGGGAATACCCGTCGCTCACGGGTCCGGGCTTTCTCGATAATCTGCTGACCATCCCGCACGAATTCATCGTCTCCCAATCCTTCGCGATCATCGATCGTCCGGTGGCGCAATCGCATATCGATCGCGTCGCCAGACAAGTCGATATGTCCTCGGAAGCCGAATCGGTCGTGGCCGAACATCTCGGCGACGCGCGCGACGAACTGCTCGCCTCGGAATCGCTTTACGGCGAACATCATATGACCGTGATGGCCCTGGGCAAGACGCTTCAAGAGGTGGATGCAACCGTCACGGCCGCCGGGGCGGCCCTGACCGATCGCTCGGTCATCTGGGTGCGCGAGGATCTGAACACCGAGCCGGCCTTTTGGGCTCAGCTGCCGGGCAATTTCCCCTATATCGCTCGCAACGCCATTATCAGCTCGCGTAATGTCGCGGGCTTCGTGTCCCTGCACAATTATCCGAGCGGAAAGGCGGGCAACAATCACTGGGGGCCGGCGATCTCCGTGTTTCAAACGGCGTCGCAAACGGCGTACTTCTATAATTTCCACGTCCGCGATCTCGGCAACTTCACCGTCGTCGGCCCCTCCGGCTCCGGCAAGACCGTCTGGCTGTCCTTCATCGCGGCACAGGCGCAGCGCATCGAGCCTCGCCCAAAGCTGGTCTTCATCGACAAGGATCGCGGCGCGGAGATTTTCATCCGTGCGCTCGGCGGGCAATACGAGACCCTCGACCCCGGAACGCCGACCGGCTTCAATCCCTTGATGTTGCCGGATAGCGGGGAAAACCGCGAGTTCCTGTTTCAGCTGTTCTCCTTCATGCTGAAGCCGGCGCGCGCCGGTGAAATCTTGACGTCCTCCGAAGAGCAGGTCATCCGCAACGCGATCAAGACCGTGGTTTCGGGTCCGCCACAGGGGCGAAACTTGGAAGCCTTCTCCTCGCTGCTGCGCGGACGCATTCAGGCCGGGGAAGGTGATCTCACCTCGCGCCTCGAAAGCTGGATTCGGCCGGATCAAAAAGGCTGGCTGTTCAACAACGCCGAAGACAGGTTCTCCCTTTCCCATATCTTCGGCTTCGACATGACGAAGGTGCTGGACGATCCCGTCATTCGCACGGCGTCGCTGCTCTATATTTTTCACAGGCTGGAAGAGCTGCTCGACGGCGCGCCGGTCATGTTGTTCCTCGATGAGGGCTGGCGTCTGCTCGACGACGCGGTGTTTTCCTATTTCATCAAGGACAAGCTCAAAACCATCCGCAAGGAAAATGGCGTCGTCGGATTCGGCACGCAGAGCGCCGCCGATATCGTTCGCTCCCAGGCCGCCAACACTTTGATCGAACAAACCTCGACCAACGTGTTTTTCCCCAACTCCAAGGCCGACGACGAGAGCTACAAAAAAGCCTTCCAGCTCTCCGATTGCGAAATCCGCTGGATACGCGAAACCGTGCCCGAGGCGCGCTCCTTCCTGATCAAGCACGGAAAAGATTCGGTGATCGCCAAGCTCGATCTCGGCTCCATGCCCGATCTCATCAAGGTTCTGTCGGGGCGCACGGAAACGGTCGCGGAGCTCCACGCGCTCATCGAGCAAGTCGGCGACGATCCGAAGGTCTGGCTGCCGATCTTTACGGGGAGGGCGTCCGCATGAAGCCGATAGCTGCAAGCCTTGCGCTTACGATTCTTTCGGGCGGCGTCGCGTTGGCCGACATTCCCGTCGACGACGATCAGCAATTGACGCAAAAAACACTCACGCAGACGACCACGACCAGCACCGTTCCCGTCCAGCAGAACAACAACAAGGGGCAGGGCGGCATAAATTGCGCGACGCATCAGGGTCAAAAGGGAACGACGCAGAACAACACGGCGCAGCCCAACACAGCGACAGGCAATACGGCGGTCCAGCAATATGATCCGCAATCCGCGACGGCGCCCGCCAATCCCACGACCGCGCCCGGCGTGGCGACACAAAATCTGAATCAGACGGCGGCGAGCGTCGTCGCTGGCACTGCCGCGACGCAAACTACGATCACGGCGAACGGTCCCACCTATCAAACGGCCTCAACGGGCATTGGTCCGGCGCCGACGTTCATGGCCGGCTATGACCAGAATTCGTCGCTCGGAACGCAAAACGGGCTGAGCTGGAATCAAGTGCTGCAGACCGCGAATCTATTGGTGACCGCCTATAACGCGATCAACGTTTCACGAAACGCTCAACTGAGTCAGGCGGCGCGCGCCATGGCGTTTGTTCCCTGGGCGATTGGCGCTGGCGCCGTTCCCTCAAACGCCGTCTGCGCCCCCGGCTATTCGGGTGCGGGAACCGCGACCAGTCCATGCGTCGCGGCAAACGGCGCGTGCCAGTCACTCTCTAACGGCGGGTGTTGGCAATATCGCACGTTCGATTCCCAGGGAAATGTCATCGTCTATCTCGTCGCCGCGCAGTCGGCGCCTTGATCGCCGTCGAACGAAAAGGGGAAAGGTCATGTCGAAACGAATTTTTGGCTTGGTCGCCGGCCTGATTTGGAGCTCATGCGCACTGGCGCAAGTGCCGGTGATCGACGCCGCGAACCTCACGCAAGCGCAGCAAACGGCGGCGAACACAAAGCAGATTCTAGCGACGGATCAAGCCATCCTGTCGAATGTGCAAAAGACCTTGCAAGCGGTGACGGGCAACCGTTCGTCGTTGGCGCAAGGCTCGCTGGCGCAAATGGCGCTCGGCGGCGGGTTTTCCATGGGCCAGGCGCCGTCTCTCGGTTCGGTGATTTCGGGCGGCCCGCTCTCTTTCGCCGGACTCGGGGGAAATTCGCAAAGCATCATTTCGACGCTGATCAGCGGGCTCCAACTCGTCAAAAGCCTGAGCGGCCAAACGACGGCCTTGCCTGCCGACACGGCCTATACGAACTCCGCGAACACGACGCAGCTCATCGTCGGCCTGATCAACTCGACACAGGGGACAGTGACGAGCGCCGCCACGGCTTATACCAGCGGCGCGGCGTCGATCGGGAGTTCGCCGGACGTGAAAGGGTCGATCGACCAAAACTCGCAAATTCAGGCGCAGAACGGTCAGTCGATCGTCCAGCTGAACGGCACGGTCAACACGGCGGCGGCCGCCGCCAATCAGGCCAATCTCGATCGCATCGCGCAACTCTCCGCCGCCGCGCGCGCCATGCAATTCAAACCCTTCGGACAATGAGCGCATGAAAATCATCCTCTATGCGGCCTTTGGACTGGCGAGCCTGGCGCTCGGCAGTTGCAGCTACAAGCCGCTCGATGCGCCGTGCTCTTTTGCAGAGGGTGGTGGTCCCGCCCAAAGCTCGAAACTCGAGATCGCGCCCACTGTGCCCGCCGCTCCAGGGGACAATACGATCCAGGCGCTTTCCTATGCGGAGCCAGAATCGACGCCGGCGTTCGGCCCGTTTCGAAGCGTTAGGGCAGGGGATTGCGGACCGCTGCGCCCGATCAACGCGGGAACCCTGCGATGACCTGCACCGCGACAAGCTACGGAACCGGCCTCATTCCGCAATTGCTCGGCAATGTTGACACGGCCGGATGCAATTATGTTCAGGGCGCCTATCAGGCCTTGTCGACGGCCGTCACCTCGGGCGGCTCCGGAACGTCGGTCGCCTCGCTGATTTTGATCCTCTACGTGATCTTCTGGGCCTTCGGTGTCTGGTCCGGCACGGCGACGGGTTCGGCGACCGACGCGGCGTTCCGCCTCTTTCGCGCCTTCGTGATCTACACGCTGGCGACGTCCTGGAACGATTTCGTGACCTTCGCCTACACGGTGCTGAACACCGGCCCGTCGGCGATCGGGAATGCGCTTTTGTCCGCGGGTGGGACAACCTCCTACAACTCGCCCAACGCGATCGTCACGGCGCTGGAGAATATCTGGAACCAGATTTCGCAGGCCTATCAGGCGCACGTCGCCTTCAGCCTGTTTTCCCTGGGCGCTTATATCGTGGGCATCGCCTGCGTCGTCATCATCGCTCTCTTCCTGGCCGTCGCAACCTTCACGATCATCCTCTCAAAGGTCTTCCTGTGGCTGCTGCTCGGCATCGCCCCTCTCCTCATTCTGACGCTGCTGTTCAACGCCTCGTCGCGCTTCTTTTCCGGATGGCTCAACAGCGTCGTGCAATATGCCGTGCTGCAAATTCTGGTCTATGCGTTTCTCGCTTTTTATCTGACCGTCACGCAATCGGTCTTCGCCAATCTCGCGACGACGATGAGCAGCGGCAGCGTCGACTGGTCGGCGCTCGCGCCTTTCGTGCTGATTGGCCTGACCGGAACGTTTTTGCTCACTCAGCTGCCCGCCCTCGCGGCGTCGATCTCCGGCGGCATGCCCATGTGGGGGCTCACGGTCGGCGGTCTTTGGCGCGGAATCCTGCGGCCCCCTGGAACGGCGGCGGTTGCGAACGCCCGTGTTCCCTTCCTGGGATGGCGCGGCCTCAACAGATCGATCGCCGATCGTCAGGCCGCGGCGCGCGTGAAGCGCATCTATGGGGACGCAGGCGCAAGAGCGCTGCAAGACCGGCTGATGAAACAATAAATGCGCGTCCCGTTTCAATTCCCTCGCGGCAAGGCCTTCAAAATGACCAACGAAACCGCGGAGCTCGTCCCGCAACCGAAGCTGGATTCCCGCTACTACAGGGAAGGCGCGACTTGGGAAGAAGATCGAACCCGCTGGGAACGATCCAAAATGTCTCTCGCCTGGATCGTCGCGACGGTCATGAGCGTGATCGCGCTTGGCGCGATTTTCGCGCTCGCCAGCATGGTCCCCCTCAAATCCTACGAGCCCTACATGATCGTTGTCGACAAGTCCTCGGGCTTCGTCGAGGTGAAGCGGCCGATGGCGGAAGGCTCGCTAACGCAGGACGAGTCGGTGACGATGTTCAACGTGGTGCGCTACGTGAAGGCGCGCGAGACATATGATCCGAAGGCGCTCAAGGATAATTTCGACCTCGCGCAGCTTTTGTCGACCGGCGCGGCGTCGCGTGATCTGACCGAGCTCTTCAGTCCGGGCAACCCGCGCAACCCCGTCAAGGAATTTGGCGCAACTTCGGAAATCTCGGTCAACGTAAAGTCGGTGACCTTCCCAAATCAGCGCACGGCGCTCGTCCGCTTCTCTACGCAAGAAAAATCCGCGTCGAACATCGTGCATCACGATTGGGTGTCGCTCGTGCGCTTCCGCTATTCGGGCGTTCCCATGGCCAACCAAATGCGCTTCGACAATCCGCTCGGATTTCAGGCGACCGAATATCGGCGCGATCAGGAAACCGCGCCCTCGCCCAATAGCGGCGCCGCGCAAACGGGAGCGCGGACGCAATGACTCAACTAGACATACTCCTGGCGTTCGTAGCGGTCGTTCTCGCGTTGAGCAATCCGCCGGCGGCCTCTTGTGAAGAAGCGCCGCGCTCGGGCCGATACGATGTTCGCGTGCGCGAACTTCCCTACCGCCCGGATGAAGTGGTTTCGGTGAACGGCTCCTATGGCGTCTCGACGGCGATCGTTCTTGGCGACGATGAAAAGATCGAAACCCTGGCGCTCGGCGACTCGGTGGCTTGGAAGGTCGAGCCCAACAAGCGCGGAAACATCATTTTTGTTAAGCCCGTCGAAAAGGACGCCTTCTCAAATTTGAATGTGGTGACGTCGAAGCGCTTCTACAGCTTTATTCTGCGGTCGGGATTTCGCGCGCCGGCGCAACAAGTGTTCAAAATTCGCTTTCGCTTTCCAGACGACGAGGCGGATGGAAAACTGATCTCGCTGGCCAAGGAGCGGGCGGCCTATCCAAACACCAAAAACTTCAAAGTGGCGAACGCCAACAATGATTACGCCTACAAGGGCTCGTCCTTGAGCAAGCCGATCGCAGTGTTCGATGACGGCGTCAAAACATGGTTCCGCTTCGCGCAGGATCAGGAGACGCCGGCGATGTTCGCGGTCGACCGCGACCGCCAGGAGAGCCTCGTCAATTTCCATAAGGAAGGGCCTTATCTCGTCGTCGACAAGGTGAATTTCCAATGGACGCTTCGGAACGGGCAGGAAGTGACCTGCGTGTTCAACCGTCGTCTCAACAATCTGCATGAGCCGAACGGCCTCGAGCGCTACGCGCCGCAACACGCGGCCTCGATGTTTCCGTTTTGAGAGGGCGCCACTATGCCGACACCTGACGAATATCGCTCGCTCGATCTGGAAGGCGCCGCGCAAAGCGGGGTGGCGCGCTCATCGAACGCGCTCGGCAATACAGTGGTCGTTGGGATCCCGCTCGTGGCGCTCGCCTTCGTGGGATGGCTGCTCTACTCCTGGCAGCACAAAGACGCCCGACTGATGACGGCCGCCGACAAGGAAGAATTCAACACCCAGCAATATCCGGGGCCCGGATTACCGGCTGAGAGGCCCAACATCGATCTTGGAAGGATGTCGGTTCCGCCGCCGCCTCCACCGCCGGCCGAGCCGCAGGTTCCGCCGCCGCCAGTCGCCCCGCCGACGGCTTTGGCGGCGCCGCCTTTTCCCGACGCCGCGACGCAGAAGAACGACGACGAGGAAAAAAGGCGGCTGGCCGAAGAGGAGCGTAAGAAGTGGGAACGCCTTCGGGCGGGCCAACTCATTGCGGACGGCGGCTCCACACTGGCGTCGGGCGGCGCCAATGCCGCGGCGAATGGCGCCGGCGCCGGCACGGCAGCCGTCGAGGAGGACGGCAATCGTCGCTTTCTGGCGACCGCGGGGTCGGCCGGGCTCGAAAAATCCGTCGCGACCAAGAACGATCGTATCGACGCGCTCGTCGCGCAGGGAACCTTGATCCGGGCGGACCTCTTGACCGCCATTCAAAGCGACCTGCCGGGGAATGTCAGCGCCATCGTGCGCGAGGATGTGTGGTCTTTCGACGGTCGCCGCGTTCTGATCCCCGCTGGAACGAAGCTGATCGGCGATTATCGCTCCGGGATCACACGCGGCCAAACCAGAATCTTCGTCGTCTGGACAAGGTTGCTTCGGGAAGACGGCGTATCGGTGCAACTCGGCTCGATCGGCACGGACGATCTCGGCAGGGCGGGGCAGGCCGGTTTCGTCGATCAGCACTATGTCGAGCGCTTCGGCGCGTCGATCCTCCTCAGCGTCGTCGGCGGCGCTTCGCAATTCATTGCGACGCTCGGCCAGCAGAGCCAGCTCAATAATCAACAGAACACGACGCAATCCTACACCGATCCGGTGACGGGCTTAACGACAACCATCACGTCGCAGCCGAACCAGAACCTGCTCAACGCGCGGCAGATCGGATCGCAGCAGGTTTCTCAATCGCTGACCAAGCTCGCCGAAGAAGCGCTGAAGGACTCGATCAACATTCCGACGACGATCTACGTCGACCAGGGAACGCGCATCGTCGTCTTCGTGAAAAAGGATCTGGATTTCTCGAACTTTTACCCCGATCCGGTGAAAGAGGCGCTGCGGGAGCTCAAGCATGAACGCCAGTCCGGGACGCGTTGAGTCCATCGGCGACGCCCGAACGATCTTTCTGAACGAGGCGCTCGGGCCGCTGCGCCAATGGCTCGACAATGACAAGGTCGTCGAAATCATCGCCAATGGGCCGGGCGAGCTCTACGTCGAAATCATCGGCGAATCGTCGATGCAACGAGTCGAGGCGCGCGAGGTGACGATCGATTGGCTGCGTCATCTTGCAGAACGCGTCGCGGGCTTTTCGAACCAGAGCGTCAACGCCGAGCATCCGCTTCTCTCCGCCGCTCTGGCGTCCGGAGAACGTTTTCAAGGCGTGTTGCCGCCAGCGACGACGAATGGCGGCGCCTTCGCGATCCGTAAGCAGGTCATCAAGGAAATGTCGCTCGAAGACTATCGCGAGATGGGCTCCTTCAATCGCGTCAAGGTGTCCACGGGGGAAGAGCTCTCGGACCTCGATCGCGAGCTTTGCGAATTTCTCGACGCTGGAAAAATCGAGGCTTTCATCCGCGCCGCGGTGAAGCATCGCTACACCATGCTGCTCTCCGGCGGGACGTCGTCGGGAAAAACGACGTTTCTGAACGCGATTCTCAAAGAGGTTCCGCCAGAGGAGCGCATCATCACGATCGAAGACACCCGAGAGGTGAAGCCGCTGCAGAAAAACTTCCTGCCGCTCGTCGCCTCCAAAGGCGACCAGGGCCAAGCACGCGTGACGATCGAGAGCCTTCTGCAAGCCGCGATGCGCTTGCGCCCCGACCGAATCTTTCTCGGCGAGATTCGCGGCTCCGAAGCCTACTCCTTCCTGCGCGCCGTCAATACCGGCCATCCCGGATCCATCACGACAATTCATGCGGACAGCCCCTCGGGCGCGTTCGAGCAGGTTGCGCTCTGCGTCATGCAGGCGGGAGCCGGCCTGCGCAAGGACGAGATCGTCAGCTATGTCAAAACCGTGCTGCCGATCGTCATTCAACAAAGCCGCCTCGGCGGATGGCGCGGCACGAGCGAAATCTATTTTTCGCGCATGGCCGCTTGGAGAGCGGAGAGACAAGCCAATGAGCCGCGTTTGGGCCGATAGAATCGTAAGGACGCTCTTAGCGCTGCTCGCGGCGAGCGTTCTATGGGTTATCGTTTACGAGATCACTGTGGGCGCCCGCTACAAAAAGAACGATCCCACGGAAGGGGCCTCCCGATGGGCGCTGATCCGAGCGCAGTTCGCGGATCGGGATTTCTCGACTTTTGGTTGGAAAACCGTGCTGCTCGGGCCAAATCATTTTTGGGCGCGCGTTCAATATCCAGCGACCCAAGAGGAAGCCTTGAAACGTGGCGGCTTCGCTCTGGTCTTCGTCGGAGCGGTTGGGCTCGCGTTGGCTATTGCGCTCAAGGTGAATGGTCCAGCAAAGCACAAGGGCGACGCGCAATTTGGCTCCCTGCTCGACGCGGCGCGACGCCGCTTGACGAGTCGGCGCGGGCTCATTCTCGGCAAGATGAACGGAACCGTCATTCGCAACGCGGACCCGGCGCATATCCTGATGATCGCGCCGAGTCGGTCGGGCAAAGGCTCCGGCTTCATCGTGCCTAACGGCTATGACCACGACGGCTCATTCGTTTTTTGGGACACGAAGCGCGAGAATTTCGATATTTTGTCGCGCTACCTGCGCGACAAAGGCGTGAAGGTCTTCCTCTTCAGGCCGGGTGGAACTCAGTCGCATCGATATAACCCGCTCGATTTCGTGCGGCGTGACGAAAACATGCCAACCGACTGCGCCGTGGTGGCGTCCTTCCTCGTCCCTGAGCGCGCCGACGACACTTGGTCGGGCGCCGCGCGCATGTTGCTGGCGACGCTGATTGGCTATGTGCTGGCCTCCCGCAACTGCGAGGGCTCGCGTCATTTGCGCGGCGTCGCGCGAATGACGGTGACGGGCAAGGACATCTCCGTCGTCCTGAAGACGCTTGTGCGGACCGAAGGGCAATTGCTGCCGCGCTGGATCGTCGACGGCTTCAACCAATATGTGGCCTTGGAGCCGGAAACCCGAAACAGCGCGGTGTTCAACGTCAACATGGCGATGAACCCCTGGAACAATCCGCTGATTTCCTCGGCGACCGAAACCTCCGACTTCGATCTGAGGGAGTTCCGGCGCGAGCGCATGGCGGTCTTCGTCGCCTGCAGCATTCCAGAACTCGTCCAGTTCCGTCCGATCATCCGGATATTTTTCCAGCAAGTCCACGATCTCCTGATGGACAAGCGCCCTGGCCCCGACGAACGCTTTGAAGTGCTGATCGCCTTGGACGAGTTTTACCACTTGGGTCCGATGCACTCGTTGCTGACAAAAATAACGATTTCGGCGGGCTATAAATTCCGCATGGCCATCATGATCCAGAACATGGCGCAGCTCGACGAACTCTATGGCAAGCCGCTCCGTCAATCGACGCTGGCCGGGTCGCAAGTGAAGCTGTTCCTGGCGATCGACGATCTCGAGACGGCGAATTACCTGTCGGAAATGCTCGGCGATACGACGGTCAAGGTGACGACGCCGATCAGGCGAGCCGGCGGCGGAGTCTTTGCTCCGGCTGGTGAGAACGTCCACTATGAAGCGAAGGCGCTGCGGAGCGCGCGAGAATTGCGAGAAATGCCGGAGCGTGATGCGATTTTAATCGTACGGAGCGCGCGACCGTTTCTGCTCCGCGTGTTTCGGCATTACGAAGATAGCCCGTTCAAGGAAATCTACGCTCGCTACGGCGAGATTCCCGTGACCGTCCCGGTTTTGAGAAAATGGGAAGATCGCGATATGGGCGTAATTCTGCACGGCTCGGGAAACTCTTATGCCGCAGCGAAGCCAATCCGGGAGAGCGAGGCGCCGTCAAAGGGAGGCGAGACGCCCCCGCGGGCAGCCGTCGAGGCGGAGCAGATTACACCTGCGCGGATCGAAGAGAAGAAGCCATTCGCGGCGCCCGTCCTCACGAGCGTCGAAATGATGCAGATCGATGATGGCAAAAACTTCAAAGCGTTTTTGGAGGGCGAAAAACGGAAAGCCAATGAGCCGGCGACTCGGGCCAAGTTCGAAAAGCTAATTGCTGAGATAGACGAGGTTGGGTCTACGATTACCGGGCTTCCCGCGATCATCCCCGCCGAGTGAGCGATGCGTGCGCAGCGCGCGTAGATCAATGGCCCCATCGGTCACTGGCGCCGTCGTTGCTCTCGGGTGATGGTTCGATCCAGCGCTTGCAGGAACTGCGAGCGGTTGGCCGAGGAAAATGGCGGTGGGCCTCTGGTGATTTCGCCCGTCGAACGGATATGCTGTCAACGATGACTTGAACTGATCACCGGCCTGTTCGATGGTAGCGGTGAGTTGCTGGGATGTCTCAACGCCGTTGGCTCCGACATCGACGTAGCGCCCTCCCAGCGCGATTCCGATTTGCATTGGGTTGATCCATGACCGCGCTCGTCGTCTTCGATATCGAGGCTGTTCCCGACTTAGAGGCGGCCCGCCGCCTGCTCGGACAACCCGACCATACGCCCGACGCCGACATACGGCGGATGTTGGGAGAGCGTTACTCGCGCGATGGAGCGGATCCCGCGACAGCGTTCGTCAAGGTTCCAATCTACCGGATCGTCTCCATCGCCGCCCTCTATGCCAAACGAGAGGATGGCGGCGGTCCTTGGACGGTGACCCAAATCGGCAGCCGTTCGGTCGGCGAGAAAACCGAAGCGGAACTGCTGCTCGGCTTCGTCAAAAGCCTTCCGGTCGATGGTCGAGGCACGGGCCCAGTCTTGGTGACCTTTGGCGGCAATGGCTTCGACTTACCGCTGCTGCGCTATCGGGCCTTCGCCCTCGGCGTTCCCGTGCCGGGCCTTCACGCCGGCGGTCACCGCAACTATTGGCACCGCTTCGGCTCGGACCACATCGATCTCTGCGACGTGCTGTCCGGCTACGGCGGCTCAAGCAAGCCGAGCCTCGCCCAGATGGCGGCGTTGGCCAACATTCCGGTGAAGATCGGCGGCGTCGATGGCAGTCAGGTCGAGGCTTACGTCGAAGCGGGCCGACTCACCGAAGTGACGGATTACTGCCTGACCGATGTCCTTGCGACTTACAGCGTGTTTCTCCGCTACGAAATGGTGCGCGGCGAATTGAGGCCGGCGCATTTCGACGCCTCCAGGGAGAGCCTGCGGGCCATAATTCAAAGACATTTGGAGCAATGGCCGCTGTTGTCAGCGTTCCTATAGCGCCGGAGTGTAATTCGGCCGAGCGGTCACGGAAAGCCGCCGCACTAGGGGACCGGAAGCGCGCGAGCAACGCGGGGAGGGACCGAGAATGAACCGCGAATAACGGATGCCGCCCATATCCAGCGCGGGTCGGGGAGGAGCTTCAATAAAGCCCGGGAAACAGTCGCGACGTTCGCGTCACGAGCGCTTCGTCCCAGTGGGTCCGCTGAACCCCACAACCTGCCGCCGCTACAGACACATTCTCACGCGGCAACTGGGCGTCACAGGAGCGCAAGTAGGGCTCGTGCCGGAAAGCGGACCTCTCCTCCGCAGGTAGCCTGCGGTCGCCCTCGATCCCCGCGTAATCTTGGACAGTCCGATTGCGGGCACCTGACACGCGGTCGATGATCAAGGTTAGCCGCTAGCGCACGGGCCGTTTTCGGGCCACACTCTGAAGCAATCGCCATTCGATCAGCGACCGATCGCGGTGACCTGCGTGCCAAGAATGCATGAACGTCCCACCGATCAAAACGAAAGGAAATGTGGTGGACACAATCCAACAGCCGACGTTGGAAGAACGGCTCGCGGTGGCGAGCAACCTGCTGACCTGGCAGTTGCAGCCATTTGTGACGCCGATATCTGGCGCATGCGCGAACGGTACTGCAGTCCACGTCGGTACGGGCGGATATGTTGAATGGTGCCGAAACCGCCTTCTGCTCACCAACGAGCACGTCGCGAGGGAGGTACACAAGCACTCCCTGGCCCGTAAATGCTTCGATTCGGCTGATTACCTTCTCATCAATAATCCGTTTGCGGTCCTAGCGGCTCCAGAGGATCTTGCTCTCAGCCCCGTCGACGACCGCTGGAACGCCGTAGAGCATAGCGCCATGGCATTTCCAGAGCACCGCTTCGCGGAACGGCATGCACCGCTTCAGCGTGAGTACCTATTCGTAATGGGCTTCACTGGCGAAAAAGCCCACTATTCGCCGTCCTTCGAGACGTTGTTTACGACAGGCACTCCTCTACTTACGCAAGAGTACGATGAGGCTCTCGAACCGGAGGAAACTAGGCGCCCGATCAGGCATCCTGGCTTCGATTCCGACTACCACTTCGCGATGCCATGGAACCCCAGCGCGACTACGCCTACGGATGGTAAGACAAGTTCAATCCCTCTCGACCCACATGGCATGAGCGGCTCGTTTGTCTGGAACACGCGCATTGCGGAATTCACCGCGAGCGGTGAAACCTGGACACCCGGCGTCGCGCGGCTAACCGGACTGCTCTGGGGATGGGACACAAACGATCGCTTTTTGTTCGCAACCCGGATCGAACACGTGGCAACCTTTCTTGCTATGCTCTATGCTTGAAATCAGCCGCTGATCCGCGATCTATCGCTGTGCTCGCGTATTCACGGTACCCGTCAATGAGTTGGTTAGATGAAGCACTCTCCACGATTCGCCTCAAAGCGCCATCTGCCTCATTGACGCGTTTCTCTGCTGACAGGGTACCGTCAAAGAACGATCCGACTAGGACGTATTCATCATCGTACACGTCATTGTACAGCTTGCCTTCCGCCGCCGCGTTCAGACCGCTGTTCTGGAGCCAAGACATAGCCCGCAGGACCTTTAGGATAAAAAATCTTGAGACCATAGACCCTGGCATTGGAAGCATCTCGACCTTGTGTGTGGCGCAGTCGGCCTCGTAGGCGCGAAAGGCCAAGTCCTCCACCAGAAATAGCTTGGCGTCGCCTTGAACCTTGCCGTTTCGCAGATCCGAGACGACCTCCGGTCGTAGTAGCTCTCTTAACTTGCGCGTGAGGTCTTCGGTTTGCATCTTCGGTATCTCAAGATCCGGTTGCTCGGCCCGGAGGCTCGGCAGCATATCCCCGATCTTTCCGAGAAGCGTATCGGACGGCCCGAGTCCTTGAGCGGCAACATGCATGAGTTCGCCGAGCAGAGGTTGAAAATCCTGTGGAAGCAGTTCTGCGCGCGTGACTGGCCTATCCTCAAGAAGCTCTATTCGCAAAGCCTCGCTGACGGATAATGCGAGCGAGAAGCGGTCGCCGATCGGTCGAAGGGCAGCAAAATCTCTTCTGACTGTCTTCGCCCATTGCTCCGGATGCTTGACCATCTCCACGAGAAAGGTGTCGGTCAACACGAACTCCTTCTCGCAATCGCTTGCCGCTTCCGGCAGTTCTCCCCTACGGATTACATTTCGATCGATCACCAGCTGTATCAAGGTGGGCCTCCCAGCTTGGTTCGTCATGTAGGCGAGACAACCTCAGCGGCTTCATGCCAAGCCCAATCATATAGGTATCATCCATCGTCAGGAACGGCGAAGTTGGGGGACGCAAAATTTCGAATTCCGGATGGTCAGCCGATTTCGGCTAATGGGTCAAACTTCGCCCGTCTCGGAGCCGGCGTCGGAGCGGCGGCTTCTCCTTCGACTAGGGAAATGGGGCGGCGACTCGCCAAGAACGCTGAGCGCCAAAGGCAGACATCGCGATCGCCGGTACGTGAAAGAAACCAATAGCGAGCTAGTTCGTGGAGGCATTAGGGACGAGGCATTCGAGGATGATGGGGCGGACAATGAAGCCTTGAGGCAGCGCAGCGGCCTGTTGATCCAACTGTGCCTGGACGTCGCAGATCGGAAGCTTCCGCACGCGCTTGCGGCGATTGTCTTCAGGGTCCCACTTGTCCGTCTCGAACCAGCCAACCAAATAAATGCCGACCTGCGCGCGCAACGGGATCATGTAATTTTTAAACAATTGCCCTTCGAGGGCCGTAAACAACTCATCGTTCCAGCAACCTTTGGTCTCGACGACGGCAGCGAGAGGATCGAACCGCTCGCTTTCTGAGCGACGGCGAACCGCGTTGATGAGGATGTCGGTGCGTTGCCCAACTGGCGCCCCCGGCACGCGGGTCACCTCGACCTCGCGATTGGCGAAGATGCCCGAGCTTCCCAGTTCAGTCCGCAGGAAGCGCGTGATGACGTCGGACAAAGCATTCTCGTCGATCGGCCGGTAAATATCCTTGCCTTTCTGCCGGTCCCACAAGTCCCGGACGGGGGTCTGCGCGCCGTGAAGTGACGCGTTGAATTTCTGAAGCGCCGCGACCAGTACCTCACAGAGGTCCGCAGGTGATGTCACCAGCTTCAGATTTGGCTGGTCGGCCAGCGCAAGCACCTCTTTCGGGCTGAGCGGCGACCAAGTGGCAATGCGCATTGCGCGCTCGGCCAAACTCAGATCGTAGGCCAAATAGTCGAACTGCGGGTGTCCGGCGATCAGTTCGCTGAGCGCGGTCACTGCGGCCTCGGTGCCTAAGCCCGCCAAGTAGGACGGGATACCGTCGCGGAGATGGCCAACCGAGTCGAAGCCTCTCATAACCCCTGTCACGCGTTTGGCTTCGTCGTCTCGGGGAAAAAGGCGCGCCATCAGCGCGTAGAGAGCAGCGAGGTCGCCTTCGCCGAGGCCGCGATAGAAAGGCTCGGCTAAACTGTGGTGCGTGGCGACGCGCAGTAGCGCCTCACGGGCGAATTCATCGTCGGAATCCATGGTAGTGCGCAGCGCGGGCCAGGAGCGAACGGGTGTTTGGCGAAGCAGAACGTCGGCGATGGCAAGGGTGCGGGGACGCGTGACCGCCGTTGAGTCGGCGAGCAGACCGAGAGCATGATCAAAGGCTGGCTCGACTCCCGCCTCCAGCAGAACTTCCAGGAACGCGGCGTATTCGGCCGGCATGTTGGCGGGGTTGTGCAACTCCTCAAGGATAGCGTCCTTGATTAGGGGGTGGTGCCAGCATCCGTCCAGATCGCGAAGGATGAAGAAGATCGGTTCCGGACTCTTTGTCGTGTCGGGCGCGCGTCTTCTTTCGCGTTCAAGCCTGATGGTCGTGCGAACGGTCGTGAGGAATTCTTCCGGGGCGTGGCTCAGCGCGTCCGCCAGAATCTCAACGAGTTCTGGGGATTTGTCGGTCACGATGCGCCGCGGAAGTCCGACGATCACCGGTGCCCATTTTCTCCAAGTCTCGTCCGCGATGCGAGCGTAGCCCTCGGGCGACATCTGCTTGAGGAGAATGAAGGCCCGAAGTCCCCCGAAAGCGTTGCCGTAGATGGGCATCGGCTCACAACCTAGCCAAGCATCGGTATCGGTTTCGGCCTCGGCCAAGTATCGTTCGGCGGAGGCGATGATGCGGTGCCGTAGCGATTCGTCGGCCTCGCCCCATCCCGGCATGGCAGTGATGAAATAGTCGAATTCGTCCCCGAAAGCCCGGCTTTCCGGCGTCAGCATCAAATAATGAGTGAGCTGCCACCACGCCTGCCAGCTGCCCGCTTCGGCTTCCGCGAGCCGCGCGCGAATTTGGCCTCCTGGGTCGGGCGCGATCAGGGGAGGAAGGTCGTTCTTCAGCGCGCGCAATTGTTCTTCACGTTCTCGCGCTTTCGCGACTTCCGGGGAATCCAAGCGCACGCCGTCGAACCAGACGGCGTAGCGCGCACGCAGCCCCGGCCAGCGCTTGGCGGCGGCGTAAAGAGCCTCGAAATGAGCGACGTTCTCGATAACGAACGCGCGCTCGATGAGGTTGCACAAGGTATCGGCGTTGAGACCCGGCGCCGCGTTCGATCCGCCCGGCGCGATCGAAAGAAGCCACTCCAGGTCACTATCAAAGAGCAGGCCCGCACGCCTGTAATTGTAAGCCTCAATTTCGCTGACAGCCCCGGTGCAAAGGGCGAGCAAAAATCTGTGGCGCTTCTGAACATTGTCGCGCAGCGAGTTGATAAAGGCCTTTTGTGCATCGTGGTCGGTTCCCCGGCATAGGTCGCCATAATGACGCAGCCGGACGGCAATATGTTCGAGGAAGGGGCTCGTCAGTTCGGGGTTGTCGAACTCCTGCCATGCCTTAAACATGATGGCGTCAGCCAAACTCTTGCCCCGGAAGCCGCCCATGCTGCCGCTTTGCGCGATCAATTGCGTGGCCCATGCGAGCGCCGGGAGCAGGTCTGCGGTTTTCAGCCTGTCCGGCAGGGCCAACTGGAAGAGTGCGTAAGCGCCGAAGTAAAGCTCGGCCGTCGGCGTCAGCAAAGGAAAAAGCTCGACCGCCGTCATATGGCCGGGCCAGAGCAGGTCGAGAGCGTTGCCCTTGATGTCGTCGTTAGGATCGAGTCCGGCTTGGCCGGCCGCCAAGGGGCGAATGAGAGCCGGAACGCTGGCGTCGCCGCAATGCTTAAGCGCCGAAACGGCCCCAGCGCGGACGTACGGGTTGTCGCCCTCATCGAGCGCCACTTGCAGAAGCTCGGGTTGCAGTTCCTTTAGCCTGCATTTTTCGGCGATCACCAGGGCGAGACGGCGGGTCGTGACGCTTAGCTGGCCGTCGGTTATGAATGGCCGCAATTCGGCCGCGAGGCCGGGGTGATTGAGCTTCCCGTACGCCTCGGCGTTGCTGTACGGCGAGTCGGTGACCTTTTTGCTCTCCACCCCGTCGAGCAACGATTTCGCTAGCGAGGTTCGATCGCCGTCGCTCCAACTGGAGAGGTCGCCCCTGAGGAGCGCGAGCGGTTCGTCGGCGATGAGAGTTGCGCGCATGGAGGCGCTTAACGATGCCGCCCATGCGGCGACACCGGAAAGCTGCGGAATCACGCCTCCCGCGGGATGAAGCAATGCCTTCAGCATCGTCCCGGCTGGAACGCCTTGCTCAAAGAGATACAGCGCTGCGAGAAATTCGCCGTAGCCCTGGTGCGCCCAACCCATGCGACGGTCGCCGCGCGAGCTGAACAATCCGGTATCGAGCACCTCGCGGACATCGTCATCGGTCGCGGTAAAGGCGGCGAGGGCGCCATCCTCCCGGTGGCCCGCAAGCGCGGACACCGGGATGTCATCAGGGGGGCATTCGACCTCCGTTCCGGTCCAGACGGCAAAGCGATTGCCGAGAATCGTGGCTGCGGCGACCCGGCCAGCGAGACGCACGCGCTGGCCGGCGTTGAGATTTCCGCGGCGACCCGAATCGCGCCGGCCTTTGTTCTGTTCCTCGCAGAGGGCAAGGCAGCCTTGCTTGTAGAGATCGATGTTGCTGTTGGGGAGGTCGCCGCGCTGCTGATAGATCGCGAGCAGCATCTTGAGCGTGAGCGGCTTGATGGCGAAGGGAACCGCTTGAGCGGCGCGCAGCGCCCGCATGAAGTCTTCGACGGAAATGCCGTGGGCGTCGAGTGCCATGAAAACGTCCTGGCGACGGAGCGGCGCGAGTTCGAACTTTCCCGCGGCCTTGTCCCAGATGCCGGTCAGCGCGGCTCCTAGGGTATCCGCCGGCCACACGGCGGTTCGGCAGGCAATGCGAAGCGACAGGCGGTCGGTCGGGATGCGCTGCAGCTCCGAGGCGAGCAGATTGGCAATCGAATCGATGCGCAGCAGCGCTTCGTCGAGGCTGTCGAGATGAAGGAAGAGGTGTGAGCTGCCATTCTTCCACGCAATGAATTCTTCGCTCTCGAAAAGCCGCCGGTAAAGAAGCGCGTCGCTGGAGAAGGCCCGTAGATCGACGTAGATCGAAACACAACCGGCGTTCACGGGGAGCGCGGCTATCCGATCGGCTTCCTCCTTCAGCGTCGTGGATTTACCGATGCCCGGCTCACCCAACAGAGCAAGCGACCGCCAAGGCTGAAGAGCCGCGAGCGGTGCGAGGCCGTGCGGCCTCGCCATCCAGTCGGAGGGGTCCCGCAGAAAGCCGCCATCCGACAGGTCGATGCTGCCATCGGGCGGGACCCAAAATCGTTGCCATGGATAGGTTAGCTCTGCCATGTCGACAATTTAGCACAATGCCGCTCGACGAAATGCCAGCTTCCCCCGAGGTCACGCTAAAATATGTCCATTAGGGTCATCTTCGCCCGTGCCGGCGTTGGACGCGGTGGGGCAGCTTGTCCTTCGACACCGGAAATAGTGCGGCGACCCGCCAAATTACGCAAAACCCCACAGACCGCCATGGGCGACAATTTTGGTACGTCGGCTATCCCTTCAGGCGCGGCCATGGAGTCGAGCTATAGCGAGCGGTCGGCGACAGACATTCCGACGGGCCCGTAGCATCGACTTGCAGATTCTCGGAGCCGTCAGAATTCTCGGATGGCGCCGCTGCAAGCGCCGGTGTTATCTCGGCGGAGGCGGTGATTCGTCGATGAGCGGCGACTTGCGAAACGCATCGAGGGCGATCATTGGAGACGAGCCTTTATGCGCCGGTGAAGCGCTTTCTCGAAGGATTGGGCTTCGAGGTCAAGGGCGAGGTGTGCGGCTGCGATATCGTGGCGGTAGATCGCGGCTCGCCGATCGCACTGGTGATCTGCGAATTGAAATTGAGCTTCACGCTTGATTTGGTCCTTCAGGCTGTGGATCGTTCGACAGCGTGCGACGAGGTTTGGCTCGCCGTTCGCGCCTCGCTCCACGGTCGCGGCCGTGAATCCGATCCGCGGGTCAAACGGCTTTGCCGTCTGCTCGGCTTCGGCCTGCTCTGTGTGTTCAATTCCGGCAAGGTGGAAGTTTTTGTCGAGCCCGCGCCTTGGCGGCCCAGGCACAATGCGAAACGCCGTTCCAAGATTCTTGACGAGCATCGGCGGCGAAAGGGAGATCCCACGACTGGCGGCACCACGCGCCGACCGATCATGACCGCCTACCGTCAGCAGTCGCTGGAATGTGCGGCGGCGTTAGCGCGCGCGCCAGCGCGGCCTCGCGACCTAAAGGTCGCCATACCAGACGCGCCGAAAATTTTGCTCCACAACGTCTACGGTTGGTTCGTGAGGGTCGAGCGCGGCGTCTATTCGCTCTCCGAGGCGGGGAGGGCCGCAATTTATTTTGTGGAAAGAGGATCTTCCCGAGCCGCCCGCCGCTACACCCGATGAGCCTCGAAAAATTTCTGTTTCGGCTTGAAAGGGTCGTTGGACGCCATAACACGCCGATTTACGCTCATCGCATTTTCTGACGATGCGTTTGGCGCTCCGTTTGGGCTTCGGCCTCAACCTCCTTCAACACGCGCTCTTGCTCGATGCGGAGCTGTTCGAGCGTTGGATCGTTGTTGACGAGATTTTGCGGAATCGTCTGCGCGGGATTGGCGGCGAGCTGGCGTGCGGCCTCGCGCGCCGCCGTCGCCTCGCGTTCGGTCTGCGCGGCGCTCCGCTCGGTGATCGCCGCCGCGCGCCGTTCCTCCGTCAGATCCTTGACGCTCGCCGGGTCGAGCCGTGTTTGGGCTTCGTCTCGACGCTCGCCGGCGCGAACGGTTTCCGCCAGTCGCTCGGCGCCCTGGGCTTCCACCGCTTGCGTCTTGGCGAGATCGCTTGCTCTCGCCAGGATTGCGGCGCTTCGGTCGCCAGCGAGTTGTTGCAAGGATTGCGGCGAGACCTCGCTCTGGCCCGACTGAACCAAACGGGTGACGTCGGCGCGAACGGCGAGCGTGTTGAGAAATTTCGTCGAGAGGTCTTTGAAAGCCTCCCGCGCAGACGGGTCGATGCTCTGGTAGACGGTGTCGACGGTCTTATCGATTTGTCTGAGGCTACTGGATAATTGTTCTGATGTGGCGAGGGACGGCATTGTCGGCTCCATCTTTGGCGATGACGTGACTTGGAAACCAAGGCCCGCGCCAACTTGCGCGAGAACCGTGCGAGCTAAATTCTGGATCGCGACGGGATTGCGTGGATCGCTTTTGACGATGTCGCGCCAAGAGTGCCGGGCCTCATTGACGATGGCAAGAGCGCGCTCTGTTTTTGGAATGCGAACCGGGTTCGTCCTCGCCGTCTCGATGCGCCGCCGGGCGTTGTCGATGAGAGGTTGATTGGCCGGCTCGGCGGCATAGGCGCGGTCGCGAGCTTCTCGGCCGGGCCGTGGCCGGTCGGCCGCCTCGACGATGGCCTTGTCCTTGGGGCCATAGCTCTGGGCGGAGGCGCGTTCGGCGGCGCTCGTCGCGACGATTTTGAGAGAATTCGCCTGGGCGTGTTCGGCGAACACTTCCCGCCATACCCGAAAATCCTGCGGGCCGGGGGTGATCTTTTGAGCGTCGCCGTTGCGCACGGTCACGACGGCGTGGGCGTGAATATGTCCCGCCTCCGCCTTGTCGGTATGGACGCCGAACATGAATTTGTGATCGGCGAACTGCTCGTGAAGGAAGCCTCGCACGGAATTCGTGAAAGCCTCAACGTCGGTGCCCGCCTTGGCCGAGACGATCATGTGCATGGTGTCGCGCGGCGAAAAGGATCGAAGGTCTCGGCGCCAGGCGCGCGCCTCGGTCGCGATGGCGCTGGCGTCCTTGATCGTCGCGCCGGCGCCCGAGACCGCCGCGCCGCCCTCCGTCAATTGGGTGAGACGGTGAATGACGCTGGGTTGTCCATGGCCGGGGGCGCCAGGCTCGATGCCGAGCCGGTGTTGCCCAAGACCGGTCGCTTCCTCGATCCGCGCCTTCATCCGGGCCTCGGACTTCGGCGCGAATACGCGTTCGCGGAATCCCTCGTCGCCGGCGCCGATCCGGCGCTCGGTCACGCTGAATCTTTCGGTTCGCCGGGGCTCTCCAGCCGCAAGCGGCTCGAACGAGCCGGCGAAAGCGACGACGGCGCGGGCCTCGATCGCGCCGCCATTTAGAGCGTCAATCCGGTACGCGTGAGAATGACCCTCAAACGCCGCCGCGACGGCCTTTTCGAGAATGCCCCGGTCGGCGTCATTGTCTTTTAGACCGATGACCTGAAGTCGGACGGAACTGACATCCTGGCTCTCGGCGCGCTGCTCGAAGTCCGTCGCCCATGTTGCGATTTCGGCGTTGATCGCCTCTCGGCCCTTGAGTTCGATCCCCTCATGGGTCTCTAACACCGCGTCCTCGCGGTCGACATAGTTGGCGGTGGCGGACGCGCGGTCAGCGCCATGGGCGTAGGAGACGACTTTGACCACCGCGGGCTGATAGCCGTTCGCCAAGGCGGTGGCTCGAGCTTTGGTCGAGGCTCCGCGACCGATCGCGACGCCAGCCTTTCCCGTCTCGGCAGGGGGCCGTCTTTGCCCCTTGCCCGACGCGCCCGGCAAAATCCGGCGCTTTTCCTCGTCCTCCTGGCCCGTGATCGTCGTTCCCCTCAAGACGCGATCGGTCGCCATGGCCCGGGGCAGGGGCGTCACGGGGGAGACTCGGGAATGTTCCTGCGCGATCTTCACCGAACGCGCGGCCGCCGCCCCGACATGGCCCGCCCACGCGTCCAGCAGCGCGCGGCTCCGCTCCTCGCCCTTTCTCCTGACGGTCTCCTGCTCCTGCCCGATGCGCGAAAATTCCGCGACGAGAAAGGCGCGAACATTCGCCTCCATCAGGCCGGCTCCTTTTCGGCGAGCGCCTTCAGGCCGGCGCCTCGCCGCAGGCGGGAGCCATAGGCGACGATCATCGTTTGGATGGTGGCGTTCATTTGCGCGAGCGTCAGATAGACCGTGCGAAACAATTCCTCGCTGTCGGTGAGCTGCGGCGCGTAGCCGAGATTTATGCCCTTCACGATCTGCGCGATGTTCCGGCCGATCGCGCGCAGCTCCTTGCCGAGGGGCGCCAGTTTCTTCCCGTCCTCCAAAGAGAGCGCCGGTCCGATGTCGACCGATGCGCGGATGAGGCGGCGGACGAGCTCCGATTTTCCGATGCCGAAAGCGAGACAGGCCGCCTCGAGGTGAGCGAAATCCTCTCGCGCCAGGAACACGACCAGCTGCCGTTTTGCGGCTGTAGGGGCTCGCTTCTGCGCCACGTCGGGGCCTCTCGCTGAAACGGAAGGGGCAAAGGACAGTGCGGCGCTTGCGGCAACGCCGAAGCGCCTCATCCACGGCATACATAACAAACCAGTATCTTGTCAAACACCAAATTACTTACACTGTGCCTTTGCTAATTCCCCCTTCCGCTCGGGTTTCCATTCGGGTTCCTGCTCGGGGTGTTGTTCGGACTCTTCCGGGAGATTATTAGGGTTTCACTCGGTTTACCGAGTGACAGCCGAATGCGCGCCCGAATGCCAACCCTTATCGGAAGCCGAGCGGTCGTCTTTTGTCATACCTTGTATCCTTCACTATTTAGCGTATGATGGCGATCCGAATGCAGCCGGAGCTCAAAAGCCTGTGAAGCCGAGCGCGGAAGACGACGCAGCCGAGAAATGGAGAACGTTTCAGCAGAGGGCGAAGGCAGCCCCTGTCCGAGCTGGAAGCCGAGGGTCGGCCAAGTCCTATGTCGAGGCCAATGCCGATTGCATCGCCGAATTGAAATCCAAGGGCTACCGCTATGTCGACGTAGCCGAAATGCTGAATGGCGTCGGAATAGCCATCACCGCGCAGACGCTGGAATACTATTACGGCGCGGCGCGGCGAAACCGAGCGGCGCGGACGGCGAAGCCTGGTTCGAAGCCGAGCGCGAAGCCGAGCGCAAAGGCGGGCGAGGCCTTGCCGAAAGCGGTGCCGGAACCCGAGCGCCCGGCGGACGGCGAAGCGAGAGCAAACCCGAGTATGGAGGGGAGCGCAGGCCGTTCAAAAGTCGAACCGGCGCCGAGCGGTCAGGCGGCGTTAGGAGAGCGAACGCGCCCGCCAATCAGTCGTCAAATCGAAAAGCCTGCCGAGCAATCGTCGGGGAAGCTGGCTGACGCAATGAGATATATGGGCGAGGACGAAGCCTAATTGCGCCCCGGCGGGTTTGGATCACACAAATCGTTGGATGGAGATCAAAATGACGGGTCGGGTTGCGCTTGTGGCGAATGAGAAGGGTGGCGTCGGTAAGTCGGTTTTCACGCGAACGCTGATTGATTGGCTTCGTGTGAAAAACCATCGCGTCTCGGCGTTCGACGCTGACGGGACGATTGGGGCGACAGTTCGGATTTTGGGTCTCAAAGACGAGAAGGGCGCCCTCATAAGGGATCAAGACCCGGCGCTTGGGGTAAGGTGTTATAATGGTCGGGCCGACGGCGAGAGGAATATCTTGCTCGACTCGATAGAGTCGAACGACAGACTTTATGTGCATGACCTCGCCGGCGGGCTGCTGACCGATTTATCGAAAATCGTCGATGACGGCGACGGATTGAGCGCGTTGCTCAAGGCCTTTGCCAAATACGGCTATCGGCTGACGGTGTTTCACGTCATCTCGCCGGACATAGGATCGACGTTATCGGTCGGACGCTGGTTGGAAGTGACCGGTGATCAGGTGGACCATGTCGCCGTCATCAATTTAAAGCACGGCAAGCCCGATGGCGATTTTCCGTATTGGTATGGATTCACCGCCGCGAAAGGCGGATCAAAAGGCGGCAAGGTTCGCGAGCGGTTTCTGGCGAAGGGAGGCCAGGAAATCCTTTTTCCCGCGTTGCACAGCGGCACCTTTGCGAAGCTCGACGCGGAAAACGTCCGATTCTCCGTCGCGGATGACGCTGGCCTTTTGACGATCTCGGAACGCGCTCACGTTGACAAATTTTGGAGGGATTTTGGGGAAGCGATAAAACCTGCTTTTCCGTTGCTCGGGATTGAGACCGCGCAGTGAACCCGGAAGCCAAAGGCCGGTTCGACAAAGCGGCGGCGGTGCTCGGACTCGATGAAGAGGCGAGGGAAGTCGCATGGCGTCGGATTGGCGATCTGCAATTATCGGCGGATGATCCTACAGTGATTTTCATCGCCCTGGCCGGGGTCTTGGAAAAGGCGGCTGTCGACGTCCCCGCGGCAATGCGTTTGTTCCCCGAGCGCGTCGAGGAAGCGGCCCGCCGCGCGGTGGGCGAGGTTTCACAATCCGCGAAGGCGGCCGTGCGCGCCGATATGGCGGAGACGGCCGGCCTCGTGGTCGGCAACGCAAAATCCGAAATCCAGGCGGCGGCGCTCGCCGCGCTGCGCGGCTTGGCCGTGCGCGAGAGGGTCGTGGCGCCGCTGCTCGTGATCCTGTTGGCGCTCGGCATTGGCGTCATCGCGTTAGGAGCGGGGTATGGCCTCGGGCGCGCGGATGGCGCCTCGATTGACCGTCGCTGGCAGGCCCTGGCTTTGCGAGCGGACGCCGACGATTGGCTCGGGCTGATTTCCGCGAATTCCGACGTTGGGAGGATCCTGCGCGAAAATTGTGGGGCAGGGGGCAAAGCCGCTTATCTGGCTCATGGCGCCCGTGCCTGCACGATCCCGCTGTGGCTGGATGGCGCTCCGGCCCCGGTCGCCGGGGCCGGGCCGATAGGCTGGGCGGGATTTTTGAAAGTCCTTTCCGATTGGTCGCTTGTTCTCGGCGTCGCCGGCGGCGTCCTCACCGGTCTGATCTTGCGCAAATTCCTGGTCGCGCTCGGCGAGCGATCGTCGGTGCGATGGCTACTGGAACTATAGGATCATGTCCTCGAGGTCGGGGGAGGGGCGGCGGCTCGCGCCGCCCCGGGGGCTCACTTTTTGCCTCGCGCGGGTTTCTTCGCCGGCTCGGACTGTTCGGAAGCCTCGTCCGCCTTCTCGGCTTTCGACGCGAGGATCGAAAACTCCTCGGCGACCATATCGACCGTGTAGACCTTCTCGCCGTTGCGCTCGAAGCTGTTCTGCTTGATGCGGCCCCGGATGTAGACCAGATCGCCGGCCTTGGCGTATTTCGTCGTGTAGCCGCGAACCGCCTCGGCGAAGATCGAAACCTCGTTCCAGTGCGGATTGTCCCGCGTCTCGCCGTCCTTCTTGGTCGGGTAGTTCGCGCAGACCGTGACATTCACCTTGCCGTCGAATTCCTTGATCTTGCCGACGCGACCGAGGATTTGAAATTCTGCGAAGTTCTTCATCTTAGCTCTCCATCGTTGGGGCGATGCCCCGTTTGCGATGGCTTTCCGTGATGAGCGCCACAGGACACAATAGAACCGAAGCGCCGTAGGCGGCGCGAGGCCAAAGCGAAGCGGCGGACCCCGAGCGGCGGCAATTTTGCCTTGCGCGAGGAATTGGCGCGGAGCGCCAAGGGGAAAATTGTTGCCGCGACGGGTTTCGATTGGGGACGGCGCTCATAGGAAAAAGAGCCATGCAGACGGGTCATCGCTTTTCCAATGGATAAGCTCAGTTGTTAGACGAAGCCATTTCGATCCGCCCAACGCCGCTGGCGGAAACGAGGAGCATGGCAAAAACCGACTCGTCGTCACGCGCAACATCAGGCCTTGTAAGGGCAGGGCGCCGCAACGAATCCGCCTCGGAACTTTCGTCACGATCTCGTCTGACATTCGCGCGTGAGGAAATGTGATACGGCAAGGCAGGCGATCCACCTTCCGGGGCGCCGACGCGAAACAGAGCAGCCGCGCGATTGGCGTGCGTCGAATATGCACGGCCCAGTCGTCGATCGGCTTCGAACTCGTGTCGAAACATGCGGGAGGGCGGCCTCCTCGGAAAATTCTGCCGCGCGGGGGCAGCGCGTGCACAGCGAGGCGTCGTGTCTCGGGCATCGGTCGTCGCCACCCAATCCTCGAAACCTAAGTTCAATGTCGTAGCTCCACGCGGCGCCTTTGGCGCATGCTCGTGAGCACGCGGCCTATATCGTTGCGACCCTGTTCAATTTCACGGATCAACGAGACGAATAGGCCGCCCGGCGATCGTATCGGCGTGCCGCCCGGCCGCTCGCCGTCGGCGTGGCGCTGATAGACGAACAGGGCGACCAGGCCGGCGTTGACGGCGCCGATGCTGCGCGCCGCGCCGTCGAACGCACGCCCGGCGAGTCCACAGGCGCGCATGAGCTCCGCGCCGATCGCGGCGGCCCGTTCGATCGACCCGACCGGGTCGAACTCCGAAAGCTCGGGGCAGGCGGCGCGCCAAAGCTCGAAGTCTTTCGGGATCGATTTCTCCGCTTGCACGATGGCCCGTTCGTTATGCCGAACGTTTCCGCCCCTCTTTTCTCGGAAAGCTTCATTTGCGCCGTAGGCGCCTTGCTTTGGAAGAAGCGGCGTCGCGATAGCGGCGCTCCGATCCAGCTTGCAATCTTCGATAGGAAATTCTGTGTCTTGCTCTGAGTGTCGGCCATTTTGGCGGGCAGAGCCCCTCATTTCAGACGATTCGGACGCGGCATAAAGGATGTCTCGGGCGTCGTCGGCCAGGGTAACGAAGCTCTCGGCCGCCGCCGCGATTTCCAGAGAGGTTGCGCAACGGTGTAGGGGGTAGGGCAGGGCGTCGAGGCGAGCGGCGATTTTGATCAAGAGCCCTGCGCCGTCCGCCGCGCAGAGATCGCGGACGGAGTTGCGAGCTGCGGTCACGTCGCCGCGCAGCTGGCGACAAAGTCTGGTTTCGACCTCGATCTCTTTGCATCTCTCGGCGAAGTCCGGGGCGCGGGCATAGAGCGGAGTGAGGTCGAAGCCGCGGGCGTCGACAATTTCGCCTTTGCGATTCTTTATCGGAAACCTTTTGCCGTTCGCGCTCTCACGCGCAACGATGAGTCCTTGCCTGCAAAGCCCGGAGAGAACGCGACTGAGGGTGCGTTCTGGAATATTCGTTCGATCTGAAAGATGCGCATTCGACGGCCAACATAGGAGGCCGGCATCGAGTTGCTGCCCGCCAAAACACAGGGCCAACTCCGTCAAAACCTGTCGCTCCTTCGGGTTTAGCTCAAGCGCCTTGGCCGCGTCCGCGGCGGCCTTGAGAAGCTGCTTGTTGGTGACGGTTAAGAGTGGAGCGTGAGATTGCGCTCGTGCGTGGTAGCTCGCGGCAAAATCCGGCCGGCGCCCAGTCGGGGAAATTTGGGCATGCGTCATCGTTCTCGTTCTCCGGAAAACCGGAAAACAGGCAAAGAATATCCGTGGCGCGAATCGCCCAAACCTCTTGCTTTTTGTGTGGAGATCGCTACTATTGCCGCTATCATTTTTTTGGGGCGGTGAGGGATTGGCGTCCCTCATAGCAGACGATCTGAGAGGTCCGGCCATTGCGCCGGGCTTTTCTTTTTTCGGGGGCCTGTCTCCTGGGTGGCTTGAAGCGATCTAAATATTATATGCTAAACCGTAGTGAGTGTCATGTGCTAGAGCATGCGGCTCCAGAGCGCTGATGATGTCCCGATGCGGAGCGGCTCGTATCGCGATTCGGAAAAAACCGCGGCATGAGCGCTGCGGCTTTCCCGGCAGTGGATCTGTCATTCGAGATGCAGAGCATAAATTGCCGCGATGCCGATATGCAAAAGCCCCAAGAGTACGTCGCACGTACAAACTTCGCGGCGCGTTTGACGCCACGAAAGAAAAGCGGAGACACCGTAGATGATCGCCATCAACATATAAGACAGGGCGATGGGACTAGCGCCGTAGGAGGAAGTTCGGATCATGATGCTCTCCTTTGCTTGTGGAGGCATCATGCACTTGGTGTGCATGAGTATATATTGCCGGCTCTTGCCGGCGCGTAGCCGTTTATTACCCGTAATACCCATAAACGGCCCAGTGTAGAGGATTTGCGGGGTCGCGGAGCAAAGCGGCGCGCGACGCTTGCCCCTCTTCCTGGTCGGAGATGGAAGAAAAGACTCGGAAAGAGGTACGAAACGCCGCTTTGGCAATGGGGACTGAGGCAAACGAGGCGCCGTCCCGCATCGCAAGAACGGCGCGCCGCATGGCGGCTGCCGGTGCGAGATTTTCCTGCCGGTGCCCCCTGAAGAACATGTCCAGGATTATATCGGCCGTATGTCCGAAGACGGGCCAGAAAGTCGCAGCAACGCCACGAGCGCCTGCCTGAATCAATGCGAGAGGCAACCCGTTCATTTCGTTCGCCATAGCCCCTAAACTTCCTAGTGCTGTTTCGCAAGCGCCGAGGGCAATGATCGGCGCACGTGTGAGCGAAGTGGCGCGCAGGTCGGCCACGGTTAGACGGCCGTCTGCGAGACGTAAGCCCGACTGCTCGGCCTCATCATGCTGCCACACGCCGTGGCACAAAAAACAGGCGTAGTCGGCCTGCGCCAAAGCAGCGAGCGTTGCCGCGCGCGTTGCCTTAGTTCCAATAAGTTCCGTCTGGGATCCGGCATCAAAATGGGCGATGGCAGGATTCCGCGCGCCTACGAAATCCTTTTCTGGATCTGTGATGGCCAGCAAATAATTGCCTATGGGGATGAGCGAACTCACATACCCGAGCGCGGCGATGCTGGGAACGTATGACGGCGTCCAGGCATCAAGAAAGCAGCGCCACTCTCTACCCTGGCGGCGCCCCGCCGCGTGAAGCGGGAGGCCGGCCAAATGGCCAGGAACAATCATAGCGATCGGAGCGTCTGGTTGGGCGCCCAACTCGCGCAGCTTGGCGTCAATCGGAGCCATCAACGCCCAAAGCTGGTCGAGCGTTTGCTCGATCCGCCAGCTCCACTCGGCGAGGCCGGCGGCGCTTCCGCGACCGCTCGTCTGCAAGAGATCGTCTCTGAAGGCTTGATAGCCTCCGAGCCAGCTATTCTCTCCCGACAGCAGTTCGGCCAATCTTGCGCCATCGAAATCCGCCACAAATAAGACGTTGCGTTCATCGAGTTTCTCGGCATCCCCGGGAATGACAATTGCCAACGTGCCGACTTCCGTGACGCTGATCTGGACGGCGAGGGTGCCTTTCGCAACTGCGCGGTGCCAGAGATCGCTGGGTGGCGGCTCCGGCAAGAGGCCCGCGCTACGGATCATGTCTTCAAGCGCTGTCTGCGACTGGCGCAGATCGGAAAGCACACTGTTGCGAATATTGGCGGATGTGGATGAGCCTGTGTCAAAGGCTTGTCGCTTCCGCTCCAGCTCTTTTCGCAAGTCTTTGAGCCGGTTGCTTTGGGCTTCCGACAAGCCGGCCAGTTTCTGTTGTATATGATCGCGCAACCCGCGAGCGCGGCCCGTCTCTGCAGCAACGAGAGCCCGTTCGACGAGTCCTTGCTTGGCAAAAGCAAAAGCGACAGCCTCGGTAATGCCAGTGAGCGACTTATAAATTTGACCCAGCTCATAACTGGTGCCTGCGCCAAAGAGGGCAAAGGATCTGCGATCCATAAGCGCCTCTCCCGCTTCGATAACGCGATCCCAATGATTCATCCGCAATGCGAACGCTACAGATCTTCGTAGCGCTTCGATGTGCAGGATTTCAATTCCCACTTCGGGAGCACGCGCCTCGATATCTCGTAAGATAGACTCAGCACGGAGGTACTGGTCCAATCTTTGTTGCCCGTCCAGATGATCCCCCAAAGTCGTTACTACCTCGGACAAATCCAGCTGTATGTACGCCCAAAGGGCCGGCGATACCTCCGGCGAGGTTACCGCAAGAGCGGCCTCGGACCTATGGACAGATTCGTGGAGGTGATCTAACGCCGTTTCAGCTTCGCGCTCTCCCAAGACGCGAAAAACTTTGGCAAGATTCAACTGGGCTCTGGCCCAGCTCATAGTGTCTGTGTCGCGGTTGCGCACCGAGAGGGTGGCTTCGTAGGCTTCAATAGCCAGGTACAGGTAACGCAGTCCTTCCTCGCCATTGAGTTCCTTGCCTAAGTGTAAGCGCAAGTTACCAAGGTTAAGTTGAGCGCTAGCCCAACTCTTTGGCGCGTTTTCATGCGTTCATACAGAGAGCGCCCCATCACAACATTCGATGGCAAAAATTAAGCATTCCTTGACTTGGTCTTCATTTTCGATCCGCGTTGTCCAATTACTGAGCGCATAGGCGAGGTTTAGGAGAGTCGTCGCCCGCCCCCAAGGATCAGCTTCACGCGTACGTACAGACAGGCTTGCTTGGTAATTCTCGATAGCTCGGTGGAGATAGTGGCGACCATCCTCACCTGAGGATCGCATGCCCAAGTCCCGACATGCGTTGCCAAGAACCGTAAGATTCCTGGCCCAATTCTTGGATGACTTTTCTTGGGTCTGAATTGTCAGAGCGGCCTCAGAGTCTGACTCGAAACTCATCATGCACGCGCGAGCCTTCGGATGAGCAGCATGACTGAGGCTGCGTATAGGAAAGCGGTCGCTGATGCGATGGTGGCCTCGAAGTCCTTGGCAAGGCGGCGGTTTCGGTTGATCCAAGCGAGAAAGCGTTCGACGACCCAGCGGCGCGGC
>Ga0335081_10001303_pt1 | contig 39770 bp, 30 predicted proteins | sample Lox_Sample_35_FD_206713 | JGI IMG/M metagenome (GOLD analysis project Ga0335081, IMG submission 206713) | Soil microbial communities from Loxahatchee National Wildlife Refuge, Florida, United States - Lox_Sample_3.5 | ecosystem: Environmental > Terrestrial > Soil > Wetlands | place: USA...
GGACCGGGAACAACGCACCTCCAGTATTCCGGTTGTCCTGTCAAGGGCAGCGCCGGGTAGCTGTGTGCGGAAACGATAAGCGCTGAAAGCATCTAAGCGCCAAGCGCCTCCCAAGATTACGTCTGACTCCCGCGCAAGCGGGACTAAAGGCTCGAGGAAGACGACCTCGTTGATAGGCCAGGTGTGTAAACATGGTAACATGAAGCTGACTGGTACTAATCAGCCGTGCGGCTTGATCACTTGAATTTTCAGGCGATCGGCAATCGGTCGTCGGCGATCAGCCACAAGCTGAAAGCTGATAGCCGAAAGCTGAGAGCCTGGAAGAAGTGATTTGATCCAGCATCCCGTTGCAGTCGTGCCCCTCCTGTGTGCAATTGTCAGAGAATTGTTCTTTGAACAGTAGCTGTCAGCCATCAGCAGTCAGCCGTCACCTGGCTGAAAGCTGAGAGCCGAAGGCTGATAGCTTGTTTCCTTTCCCGGTGGTCTTGCCGCGGTGGTCCCACCCGTTCCCATTCCGAACACGGCCGTGAAACGCCGCAGGGCCGATGGTAGTGCCTGTATAGCTTGCGCGAGAGTAGGTCGCTGCCGGGGTAATTTATGAAAGCCCGTCCCGAATTTCTTCGGGACGGGCTTTTCTTTTCCTCTCAATCTGTCATCCCGAGCCAGTCGAGGGATCTCAGCCTCACCGGCTGAGTCGGAGCCGGTGCCGGTGCGAGGCGCCTTGTGCTTGGAGGGCCATCCCGCCACGGCAGGATCGTAGCCGCGCCCGCTGTAGCGGCGGTCTGCGACCGCCGTCCGCCACCATCCGTCGTCGCCCGTCTCACAACATTTCCTACTAATCTACCTACTGACTTACATGATGTGGTCATGTAGGATATTGCACCATGAAGTCAAACTACAAAACCGACACGATCTATTTCACCGTCAAAGGCCAGGTGGTCATCCCGCGCTGGCTGCGCAAGGAGTTCGACATCGAAGAAGGTACGCGCGCGATCGTGCAGGCCACCCCCGAGGGGATTCTGCTCAAACCTGTGACCAGGGCCCGGATCCGTCGGCTCCGTGGCATCCTCAAACGGAAGCCGGGAGAGAAACCCTTCGCGCAGGAGTGGGCCGAATACAAGGCCGAGGAGAAAGCGCTGGAAGAAGCCAAGTATGCCCGCCTCACCGGTTCTCGATAGCTTCGCCCTGCTCGCGTTCCTCCGAGACGAACCCGGCGTAGAGACAGTTGCCTCCATTCTGGAAAAGGCGGGAGCGCGCGAACAGCCCGTCCACATGACCGAAGTCAACTACGCCGAAGTCCAGTACATCGTCCGCCGCAAGGACGGCGAGGCCGCTTGGGGCGTGGTGGCGGGCGAATTGGTCGCCATGCCCATCCAGTTTCACCCCGCCGACGGTGCTCTGGCCGACCTTGCCGCCGACTTCAAAGCGCGATTCAAACTCAGTCTCGCCGGCGCCTTCGCCGCGGCACTCGCCAAGCTCCGCAACGCGGAACTGATCACTGGCGACAAGGATTTCAAACAGGTCGAAGACGAAATCAAAATCGCCTGGCTGAAATGAAACGGCAGTGGAACTCCGCAGAGCTGGCGGTAGTGCCTGTATACCTTGCGTGAGGGCACGTCACTGCCGGGGTAGACTTGAAAAAGCCCGGACACATTTCTGTATTTGGGCTTTCGTTTTCTCGAGTTTCCAATCGCCGGTGTAGGACCAGTGACCTCACGCGGCGCTTGCCCGCGCGGCAATGTAGGAGCGGCGTTCCGACTGCGATCTTGCCGCTGGAGTGGCGGTCTGTGATCGCCGTCGTCTGTACCCTGAGCTTGTCGAAGGGTCTCTCTCTGCCTAGCCGGATTATCAGTCGTCGCATTGGTGCCCTCCCTCCGCTATACTCTGGTGGCATGATCGTCGGGATGTACATGACGCGGGACGTCGAAACGATCGCCCCCGACACGACGTTGATCGACGCGATCCACACGATGTCGCGCCGTCAGATCCGGCGCCTGGTCGTGACCGACGAGGGCAATATCGTGGGTATGGTCGGCCACCGCGATCTGGCGTACGCCTTCCCCGACCACATCAACCCGTTTTCTCCCGTGGCGGTTACGAGGACGGCGTCGGCTGGCAAAGTGAGGACGATCATGAAGCATCCCGTGATCACCGTCGAAGAGGACAAGCCGATCGAGCGGGCCGCGGCCTTGATGACCGAACACCACATCAGTTGCCTGCCGGTGACGAGCGGAGGCAAACTCGTGGGGATCATCACCGAGTCGGATATCTTTCGCGCGTTGGCCAAAGTCCTGTCGGACAAGGGGGACTCGGTCAGGATCACGTTTGATCTCACGGAGAGTGAAGATGTCTTGTCGTTCCTGGCAAGGACAATCGAAAAATACGATCTGACTCTTTCGAGCTTTATCACGTTTCATGACAACGACCGCCGGTTTGCCGTGGTGAGCGTCCACGGCCAGCGAGTGCGAAGTTTGGTGAACGAATTGTGGCAATCCGGACACCGGGTCGTGAGCGTTCTTCAATCAGCCGAGTGGGCTTGAGGTCCATGGCTGCTCGGGCTTGTCCAACGAGCGGAGATTCGTCGGGTCGAACCGCGCGGCAGATCGCGCGTCCCCTCGACATGTTTGTCGGCTCGCGGGAACAGAATCGTACGCCGCGCCCAACAAAATGGTTCAACGGCGGGCGCACGTCTCCACCACCGGTCGCGAATCATGCACTCACCACCTCACGATGTGGCTTCGGCACGCGAGTTGCGTTGCGTGATCATCCGGTGGCAATCGGCACGAACAACAAATCGATCGTGGGCGGCTCGGACACGAAGAATCCCGCGCGGCGGCGCGCGATCACCCCGGAGTTCACCACGTCTCGCGTGGCACTTGGGGCCTATACGTCGCCGCCGACAACCCCGGCGACACAACCTGCAACAACACGCAACTCGCACCCGCCGCGTATCCTTCACCCCGAGTCGCCCGCGTCCACGCCATCGGACTTGATTGCTGACCTGCTCGACGAACCTTGGGGTTACGCCCCCACGCACCAGAGCGACAGGGGCTGGCACACTCTGCTGTAGCGTGTTCCCTTCGGAATTGTAGCGGCGCTCGTGACCGCCGAACTTTCTGCCATCAAATCGGCGCTCACAGAGCGCCGCTACAACGGATTGACACATGTTCGCCCGTTTTGACTTCCGCCGGATGATTCCCTACACTGCGCCGCCCTGAGAGGCGCGCATGGCTAACTGGCAAACCGTTCTCGTAAAAATCGCCGCGATGTTTCTGGTCATCGTCGTGGGTTGGGCGGCGCGGCGCCGCGGATATCTGGCCGCGGCGACGACGACCGTGCTGGGCCGGTTCGTGGTCGACGTGGCGCTGCCGGCGCTCGTGTTCACGGAAATGCTGCACTCGGTAACGGCGGCAGCCTTGCGCGAGGCATGGTTTGCTCCGTTGCTTAGCGCGGCGCTGATCCTGATCGCCTATGTCCCGGGCGTGCTGTTCGCCTCGGTGTTCAGCCACGGAGCGCAACGAAAGACGTTCGTGTTTCTGGTGTCGATCCCGAACTGGCTGTTCCTGCCGCTGCCGATCGTCGATGCAATGTACGGCGACGCCGGCGTGCGGACGTTGTTCCTCTACAACGTCGGCGCGCAACTCATGCTGTGGACCTTCGGCGTGTGGATCCTGCACGGGGGCGTAACGGCGCGCGAAGCGGCCCGCAACATCGTGACCAACCCCGGCCTGATCGCGACGGCCGCGGGGATCATCGTGGCGCTGCTGGTCCCGTCGTCGAGCCAGTGGGAGACGATGACGAGCGCGACTGGCACACCGTTGAATCTGCTGGCCGGCGCGCTGGTGCAGGCAATGGCGATGGTGGGCAGCCTGACCATTCCGGTGTCGTTGCTCGCGATCGGTGCGCAACTCGGCGACCTCGAACTGTACGTGCACCGGCCCTCGCGCGCGTTGTGGGGCGTGCTGGTGGCTCGCTTGATCGCGGGACCGGTCCTGACCGCGGTAGTTGGCTGGTCCGTGCTGCGGGCCGGCGTACGCATCCCGGAAATCCCCCGCATGATTGCCTATCTGACGGCTACGATGCCCGTGGCGATTTCCTGTAGCGTGTTCACGGAACGATTCGGCGGCGACGTCTCACTCGGTGCCCAGGGAATCTTCTACAGTACGTTCTTCAGTCTGTTGACCGTGCCCGTGATTTTCTTTTTGATCCAAAGGTTGGGGCTGTAAGTGTCAGGACACGCCGTCAGATCTCGTGCTCTTTCTCATGCTCATGCTCTGATGATTGCGGGAACGAGGGTAGGAGCACGGGCACGAGCAAGGGTCGGACGAACTACTCCCACAGCGGGCTGGGGTAAGCGCCGCCGGCGACGAGGGCGCGGATGCTGGCGGCGACGCGTGGTTGATCCTTGCGATAGGTGACGCCGAACCACGAGTCAGGGGTCCGCAAGACTTTCAGCCTCACTTTGCCGGAGTTCACCAGCGAGTTGATCGCACTCGGGATGAAGAACTCGGCTTTGTCATCGGATCCGCGCTTCTTCAGGAAATCAGCGAACAGCTCGCGGAGCTGGTCGAACAGTCCCGGCCGGAATCCCCAGAGATTCATCGACACGATTTCGTCGCCGGTGAGTTTATGCGTCGCGCCGGATTCGTCCATGTACTTCGCGCCCGAGCCCTCTTTCTCAATCTTCGTGAACTCGGCGATGGTCTTGAGGCAACCGTTGCTGTCGCACGAGCACACACCGCGAGACACGGCGCCATGCTCGGACAGCGTGTTGCGGAGTGCGAACCCGACCATCGAGTAATCTGAACTCCCCGACGTGAGTTGGTCGTGAAGAATCTTGTAGGACGCAGCGCCGTAGAAATCGTCGGCATTGATCGCGGCAAACGGTTCGCGAACCGCATCCGCACCCATAAGAATGGCATGCCCGGTGCCCCACGGTTTCTGGCGAGAGGGCGGGACGGCGAAGCCGCGGGGTACCTTGTGGAGTTCCTGGAACACGTACTCAACGGGCGCTCGCTTCTCGTACTTGCGGCCGATCGTCTGGCGAAACGCGTCTTCGATGTCGTGGCGGATGACGAACACGATCTTGCCGAAACCGGCCCGCAACGCATCGTAGATCGAGTAATCGATGATCGTCTCGCCGGCGGGGCCGACGGGGTCGATTTGTTTGAGTCCGCCGTAGCGGCTCCCCAGGCCTGCGGCCAGAACGAGGAGCGATGGTTTCGGGGCCGCGGAATGGGTTTGTTCTTGCAAAACCATGTCTGACTCCTAACAATTCTGAGGCCTGCGTGCAAGAACAGGTCGAGCGCGATGCAATCATTTCAATCCCCGGAAGAACTGCCGAACGGGAAGGCGGTATGAGCCAGGACGACCAAATCGACGTTAGCGTGGTGATTCCCTGTTTGAACGAGGCGAACTCGATTGCGCTCTGCATCGACAAGTCGCTGAAGGCGTTCCAGGAGGCGGACATCCGCGGCGAGGTCGTGGTCGGCGACAACGGATCGACGGACGGCTCGATCGGGATCGCGGAGCAACACGGGGCGCGCGTGGTGTCCGTGAAATTGAAGGGCTACGGCCACGCATTGCGCGGCGGAATCGACGCCGCGCGTGGTCAGTTCATCATCATGGGCGATGCGGACGACAGTTATGATTTCAGCGAGGTGCCGCGGTTCGTGACGCAATGGCGCGAGGGTTACGAGGTCGTGATGGGCAACCGGTTCAAGGGGGAGATCAAGGCGGCGGCGATGCCCTGGCACCACCGGTACATCGGCAACCCCGTGCTCTCCGGCGTTCTGCGCGTGCTGTTTCACGCGCGGATCGGTGATTCGCATTGCGGCATGCGCGGATTCACCAAGGACGTCTACAAACGGATGGACCTGCGCACCACCGGCATGGAATTCGCCAGCGAGTTCGTCATCAAGGCCACCAAGCTCGGCGTGAAAATGACGGAGATCCCGGTCACCCTCTGGCCGGACAAACGGGGGCGGCCGCCGCACCTGCGCAGCTTTCGGGACGGCTGGCGGCATCTGCGGTTCATGCTGTTGTACGCGCCGAACTGGTTGTTCCTGTTGCCGGGCAGCGTGCTGATGGGTCTGGGCTTGGCGCTCGTGTTTTGGCTGTTGCCGGGGCCGCGGTGGGTCGGCCGGGTCCGCCTCGACATTCACACGATGTTCTTCGGGATGCTGTTTGCGATGCTGGGCATGCAGATCATCCTGATCGGCTTGTTCGCAAAAGTTTACTGTCACTCCGAACAGTTCGACGTCAACACGCGGTCGCTCGAGCGCTGGCTCAAACGGTTGCGGCTCGAACACGGCTTGATCAGTGGTGGCCTGCTCGCGCTCGTCGGGCTGGCGGGCGACATCGCTGTGTTCCTGCACTGGGCGGGACGGGGTTTCGGCTATCTCGAAGCGCCGGGCAGCGAGATGCGCGCGCTGATTTTTTGGTCGTTGTGGTTTTTCCTCGGCGTGCAGATCTTCTTTGCGTCGATGTTCCTCAGCATGCTGGGCGTCAGCCGGGGCACCTTTATCGGCGACAAGGATTTTATCCAGTAGGGCGATGTCCCCAATCCCGATTACTTCCACGATTCTGGTCACCGGGGCGGGCGGCTTCATCGGCCGCTCGACCGTCCCGAGCCTGTTGGCCCACGGCTATCGCGTCAAAGCCATGGTGCGCCGTGCGGGCCAGGCGCCGTTCGAATCGCACCCGCGCCTCGCAGTCGTCCGGGCCGACATGCGCGACGCTGATTCTCTCACCGCCGCCCTGCAACAGGTCACCGCCGTTGTGCATCTGGCCGCAGCGAAATCCGACGAGAAAGACAGCGAGGATGTGAACGTTGGCGGCGCGCGGCGATTGGTCGAGGCGTGCCAGCGCGCGGGTTGCCGTCGTCTCATCAACATCAGCACGCTCTCGACCAAGATCGCGCGCCAAGGCGCCTACGCCCGCACCAAGAGCGAGGCGGACCGGATGTTCCGGGAATCTGGCCTGGCCGTGACCACCTTGTTGCCGAGCGTCGTTTACGGCGAAGAACTCGACGGCGTGTTCGGCACCATCGTCAAGTTCGTGCAACAACTGCCGGTCGTGCCGGTGTTGGGAAACGGCCAGTGGATCTCGGCGCCGGTCTACATGGGTGACGTGTGCGACGCGATCATCGCCTGCTTGGAGCGCGACGTGACCATCGGCAGGACCTACGACTTGGGCGGCGCGGACCCGGTCCGGTTTTCCACGTTGATCGACAAAATTTCCGGGGCGCTCGGCATCCGGCGACGGAAGATCTTCATTCCGTTTTCCGTCGCGCTCGCCGTGGCGCAGGTCGTGACGCGCCTGCTTCCGAAACCGCCCATCACCATCAGCAACGTGCTCGGCTCCAATCAGGACGTTGAGATCGACATCGACCCGGCCCGGCGTGATTTCGGATTCAACCCCATCGACCTCGATGGGGGCATCCGGCGGGTGCTCGGCCCGCAAACGCCTGTGGCCGGCGCTCCGCCCACCGGTATGGACGACGCCGCTCTCGGTCGGGAAGCGAGATTGTTTGGCCGGTACCTGCTGGGGGTTGGACCGTCCGACGAACTCGCGGCGCGGTACGCCGCCGCCAACCGCGCCTTGCTCGCCGGCGAGCTGGTCGGTCCGGAGGTTGCGTACGCGTTGCGGCATCCGTCCGCTCTGCCGTTTCTCGATGCCGCGTGCGCGCTGCTGAACCCGGCGTCACTCCTGCGCAAGAAGATTCTCATCATGACGGCGGTGCTCGAAGCGTCGCCGGCGCATACGGACTTCTTCCTCAAACCGCCTCCCGCGCCCGTCGCGATGCTGTTGGGGCTTGCTTGGCAGGGAATTCGTGCTGCGGCGAAAGTGGCGTTGGGTCTTCCCCTTTACCTCGTGGCGCGGCGTGCGAAATGAACGATTCTTCGGACATCATTGTCGTGGGCTCCGGTGCCAGCGGGGTGCATGTCGCCTGGCCGCTGGTCGAAGCGGGGCTGACCGTTACGATGCTGGACACCGGCGTTCGGGACGAGGTGTACGAGCCGCTGGTTCCGGCTCGGCCGTACACGGAGGTCCGCTGCGCCGACGCGCGGCAACATCGTTATCTGCTCGGCGACAACTTCGAAGGCATCCCGCTCGGTCAACTGGGCGCGGGACCGCAGCTGACGCCGCCGCGCCAGTTCGTGTTTCGTCATGCCGAGGCGTTGACGCCGACCCGTTCGCCCGAATTTGAGGCGGTCGAAAGCCTCGCCCTCGGCGGGTTGGCCGGCGCGTGGGGTGCGGTTTCGTTCCCGTACCTCGACGGCGAACTCCGTCAAACCGGGTTGCCGGCGAACCAGCTTCGGAAGCATTACGAAACTGTCGCGCGGCGCATCGGCGTCAGCGGGGACAGGTCGGACGATCTGAGTCGGGTGCGCGGACCGTTGGAGGCGTTGCAGCCGCCGCTGCTGCTCGACAGTCATGCGGAACAAATCCTGGCGCGATACGAACGCAAGCGCGACGCGTTGCACCGGGCCGGCTGCTACGTCGGGCAGACGTTGTTGGCCGCGTTGACGCGCGACCTCGGCGAGCGCAAGGCGCACACGTATTACGACATGGATTTCTGGTCGAACGCGGGCGGCAGTGTGTACCGGCCCGCGCTCAGCGTGAAGGACCTGGGCCGGTCCGCCAATTTTCGCTATCGGCCGTCGTATCTGGTCGAGACGTTTGCGGAGAGCAGTGCTGATGCGGTGCGGGTGCGCGCCCGATCGCTCGCGAGCAATCGCGTGGAGGAATTCGAGGCGCGCCGCCTGATCTTGGCGGCCGGAGCACTGGGCACGACGCGGATTGTGCTGCGGTCGCTCGGGCAATACGACGTGCGCGTGCCACTGACCTCGAACCCGCACAGTTACATTCCGTGCGTGCACTATCGCAGTCTTGGCCGGATGCCACGCGAACGGCGGCACAGCCTCGCGCAGTTGACCATGGTATTCGACCCGACCGGCGACCGTGAGCATCTGGTGCAGAGCCAACTATACTCCTACGGCTCATTGATGCTGTTTCGGCTGCTGCAGGAACTGCCGTTGCCCTACCGCGAATCGCTGCGGATCATGCGCGCGTTGGTGCCGCACATGGTCATCTGGGTGGTGCAACACGAGGACCGGCCCAGCCCGGACAAATACTGCGCGTTGCGGCGGAACCGCGAGGGCACCGGGGATTACCTGGAAGTGGTGTACCACTTGTCGCCCGAAAGTCAGCGGACTCGGCGAGCCAACGAAAAACGCATGGCCGGCTTCGTGCGCCAGCTTGGCTGTCTGCCGATCAGGACGGTCAACACGCCCGACGGATCGAGCATTCATTACGCCGGCCAGTTCCCGGCTACCGTCGCTGACAAACCGTTGAGTACGACCGTCAACGGCCGGCTCCGCCCGACCCGCACGGTGTACTTGGCCGACGGGTCGGCGTTCGCTTACGTGCCGGCCAAGGGTTTGACGCTGACGTTGATGGCGAACGCCAACCGCCTCGGGGAACACGTGGCGCAGGCATTGAAACCAACCGGCTCCGCCCCGGCGCCGTCCTGACCCGCGCGCCAGGAAAGAACTTTCTTGTCGAGCCGCGCGCGAGCCAGTAAAAGGCGGCTGCATCCCGATGAGCGACCCAGGGTCAGTCCGGCCGCCGACGCGAGGACGGTTTTCGGTAATCGTTCCCACGCTACAGCAGGCGCGGTTTTTGGGGCGGACCCTGCAAAGCATATTTGCCCAGGACGACGCCGATGTCGAAATCATCGTTCAGGACGGCGGGAGCACGGATGGGACGACGGAGATTCTCCAGCAATATGTGGGGCGGTTGCGTTGGGAGAGTCGACCCGATGACGGGCAGACTGCGGCGATCAACGCGGGATTGCGCAAGGCGACCGGTGAATATCTTTGTTATTTGAATTCCGACGACGTCTTCTATCCGGACGCGTTGCGGAAGGTGCACGGGTACTTCGTGGCGCATCCGGAAGCGGACGTGATTTACGGAATGGCGGATTTTATCGACGAGCAAGATCGGCTCATCGGACCGTTTCCCATCCAACCTTGGAACTACGCCGATCTGCTGGAAACGAACTTCGTCTCTCAACCGGCGTGCTTCTGGCGGCGATCGGTTTATGACCGGTTTGGGGCGTTCGATGAAACCCTGCACTACACGATGGATTACGAGTACTGGCTGCGCGTGGGCGCATCGACGCCCTTCCATTTTCTGGCTGAGCGGCTCGCGGCCAGCCGCTGTCATCTTTCGACGAAGACGTTCGGTCAGGGTCTGCGCTCGCACACAGAGATCGTTGCCTTGTTGCAGCGCTACAACGATGGTCGCGTTCCTCCCCGGGCCATTGCGTCCTATGCCCGGCACCGGGCCGGCGTGCAATTGGGCCAGGGATATGGGCCGCTGGTGGAACGGAGCCGGTTCGCGGCGAGCTACTGGTACCATCTGGCTCGTCTTGCGCCGAAGGTGACCCGGGGCGGCGGCCGGCTCCTGCTGCAGAGAATCGTCCCGCCGTACTCGAGTGCCCGCCGACGCACGGAGGATCCGGCGGGTTATCTGAAGGCTGACCTGGCGTTGCAGATCGCCCGGCGAGCCGGGGAACGGGTTGCTTGACTGAGCAGTCGGGGCGGCTATTATCGAGCCGGAGGTTGGAAGCTTCTTCGGAGGAGCGGAGGGCGCCGAATTGGTGGATTCCGCGGAGCAAACAGGTTGCGTGAGAACGATCGCCGATAGACCACAAGCGGGTCCGGCACCGGCCGCAGGAGCGACGGTCGTGCGATCGTTGGGAGCACGCGGGCGAATCCAAATTTCCGTCGTGGTCCCGTGCTACAACGAGGAGGCGATGCTTCAACTCCTCTATGGCCGGTTGCGCGGGGTCGTGGACGAGTGGGGTGTCGATTACGAGGTCATTCTGGTCAACGACGGTTCCAGCGACCGGACCGGGGAAATCATGGATGCGATTCATGCGGCAGACCGCCGTTGGAAGATGATTCATCTCGCCCGCAATTTCGGTCACCAATTGGCCTTATGGACCGGGCTGCGTGCCGCTCAAGGCGACATTGTGGTGGTGTTGGATGCCGATCTCCAGGACCCGCCCGAGCTTCTGCCGAAAATGTTCCAGAAATGGACCGAGGGTTACGACGTCGTGTATGGCGTGCGCCGTCGTCGCAAGGAGAACGTGTTCAAGCGGGCCGCGTATTACAGTTTTTACCGGCTGCTGTCGTATCTGGCTGAAGTGGAGGTGCCACTCGACAGCGGCGATTTCTGCCTGATGGATCGGAGCGTTGTGCAGTTGATCCGGTCGGTACCGGACCGGCGCCCGTTTATCCGGGGTTTGCGGGCGTGGGTGGGGTTCCGCCAGTTCGGCCTGGAGTATGATCGGCAAGAACGGGCGGCCGGGGAGGTCAAGTACACGTTTCGCAAACTGGTCCAGCTGGCGCTGGACGGGATTTTCAGTTCGTCGTTGCGTCCGTTGCGGATTGCCACTGTGTTGGGAACGATCGTCTCGGCATGCGCTTTTTTGGGAGCCGTGTTCACGCTGCTGCAGCGCATTTTCGCGGCGGAGTTCAAGAAATGGGGACTGGAGCCGGTGCCCGGATTTGCCACCACGGTCATCTCGATTTTGTTCCTCGGAGGAGTCCAGTTATTGTGCGTGGGCATCCTGGGCGAGTACATCGGACGGATTTACGAGAACGTGAAGGGCCGTCCGACCTGCGTCGTTTCACGAACCGTTGGCCTGAAGAATCCACTGGCTTCTGAGTCCGAGGCCTCCGAGTAGGCGGGCGGATGGGCGGCACGAAAGTGGCCATCATCGGCGCCGGCGTCACGGGGTTGACCGTGGCCCGCAAGCTGGTGGAGGCCGGCTGCGAGGTTGTCGTGCATGAAGCCGGGCCGATCGGCGGATTGGCGGCGGGCTTCGAATTTCCCGGAATTCCCGGCACTTATCTGGAGAAGTTCTACCACCACGTTTTCCGGTCCGACCGGCTGGTGGTCAGGCTTATCGAGGAGTTCGGACTGGGACCCGATCTGGTGTGGCGGCAAAGCCGCACGGGCGTATTTGGACGTGGCCGCCTGTGGTCGCTGGAAGGGCCATTGGACTTGCTGCGGTGCCAACCAGTCGGCAACGTCCTCGATCGGTTGAAGATGGGCCTGAGCCTGCGGGTGTTCCAGCAGACGGAGGACTGGGAGCCATTGGACGCGATCACCTGCGAAGAATTCTTTCGCGCCCGGGGATGTCTGGCAGGTTACCGTGGGTTATGGGAGCCATTGCTCAAAGCCAAGTTTGGGGAGGCGTACCGCGATATTCCGGCGGCCTTCCTTTGGGGGCGAATCTATCCCCGAAGTCGGTCTCGTGAGAAGGGGAAGGAAAGTTTGGGCTACCTGTTGGGTGGCTTTCCGCGGATGACGATTGCCATGGCCAAGGCCGTGGAGCAACGCGGTGCGCGGGTGGAAGTCGGCTCACGGGTCACGCGCATCGAGCGACTGGGGCCGGGAAGGTTCCGCGTTCGCGCCACGGCTGGCGAGGAAACATTCGATCGGATTGTCTGGACCGGTCAACCATCCGAGTTGGGGCGCCTGCTGGAGCCGGCGGAACCTTCGCTTGATGAAAAGGCCGGCCCCATTCGGTACATTGCCGCCTGCTGTCTGGTGCTCTTGTTGAACCGGCGGCTCGGGGATTACTACTGGATCAACAACCTCGATCCCGAAATCACGTTCGGCGGCGTGATCGAGCACACGAACCTGGTCGGAACGGGGATTTACGGCGGCTTGCACGTGGCGTATGTGATCAACTATCTGAACCCGCAGCATCCCCAGATGAAATTGGACGTCGAAGAAGTGTTTCGCCTGCATCTGCCGTCACTGCGGAAATTGTATGCCGACTTCGATCCGTCGATTGTGGAGCGGAAATTTCTATTCAAGAGTCCGGCGGCGTCGCCCGTGTATGATCGCGGGTATCTGAAACGGCTCCCGCCGTTCGTGGGTTGGTCGGACGGCATCGGTTTATTGGGGATGCCGCAGGTTTATCCGATGGACCGCAACATGAACCACTGCATTCACGTGGCTGAAGAAGCGGAGATCGACCAACTCCTCAAGTAAGGTCCCTGCGCTATCGGAACGCCACGGGCTGCATTCAATCCGTCTCGACGATGTCCAGTAACGGCACTCCGTGTCGTTCCACAACGTGCAACGTATGGCCCCAAGTCACGTTGGTTCCCTGCCGCTGGCGGCGGATGACAAAATAGAGCCGCGCCCGTTCCCCCGCAGTCGCCCGGCGAAATCGGATGCCGTTGGCCGAGGTGGATTGCAGGAAATAGTCCGTCTGCGCGGGCTCGCCGCTGGCAGAGTAAAGAACCTCGGTGACGTTGTTCGGGTGGTAATTGTCCCGGGCCCAGAGCGCCGCCTCGCGCAGTGCGGTCGCCCAATAATCGAGATCGTAAAGGTCGTTGGCGCGGGCCAACCCGCCGGCCACGACGCGATTGAAATAGACATACTGGTACGGATGGAGCGTGCGCATGTCGACGACGGTCAGGACCACGGACCCGATAACAATCCCGCCCCACGTGCGGCGCAGCACGGGCTGCCGAAGTAGTTCGAGCATCCACCAAATGCCGCCGGCGGCGAGAACGATCACCGGCGGCAGGATGAAGAGCACGTGTCGCAACCCGTCGTAGAGGTTGGAATGCAACGCGTAGATGGTAGCCAACGGGAGCAGGGAGGCGACGATCAAGGTTACGATTGCCGGGGTGCCTCTCCAGGCGACGAACTGGCGCCAGTGCCGGGCCCGCGCAGCGGCGACAACCAACAGTCCGCACCATCCCAACAGGACGAATTCGGGCATGGTGTTGACGACCAGGTTGGGCACGTAGCTCCAGGGGAGTTGGGGCGCTTTCAGCAACTGGCCGTTATAGAAGACGTAGCCATTCCACCCGAACTTTGAGAACTCTTTCAGGGCCAGGAACGGGCCGTGGATGGGCTTTGCCCAAGCGTATGGCCAGAATAAAATCATCAGGCCCCACGTCAGGCCGAGCATCCCGGTGCCAATCAGGGCGCACTTTCCCAGACTGACGAGATGTTGGAGTGAAAACCTGGTCCGCCAAACGGCAAGCGCAGCCGCGGCCACGGTCGCCAGCCCCAGAACACCGATGAGGATCAGTCCGCCCACGCGAATTGCCATCGCGCCACCGATCGCCAAGGTGGCTTTCAGAATCGTTGCCAGCTTCCACCGCGGATATTCCATCGCGAGGTCGGCGATGTATCGGACGCTCACCAAAACGAGCGCGGCAAATGGCAGATCCTTTGGATTGATGAATTGGTGGCCGTAATACACCGGGGTCAACGCCAGAAAAACAGCCGCGGTTACGCCGACACGCGGGCCGAAGGCTCTCCAACCAAGGCGCAACCCCGCGTAGACGCCCAGCAGGCCAAATAGAGCGCTCGTCAGATTCGTGCCTTCGAGCCAGCCCAGGGAAAACGTCCTGGTTACGACCGCCGCAAGGATCAGGAACAATCCGCCGTACGGATGAAGCCAATGCGTTTGCGCCGTCTGGTCGTGTCCCCACGTGCGGTAGAAGCGGACGACGGTTTCTCCGTATTCGTGGTAAGACGGCTGATCCCAACTCATCCCGTAATCGCGGAAGGTGGCGACGATCAGCAGCGCGTACAGGCTCAGGAAACAAACTGCGGCAATGCGCCACGGGCGAGTCGCGGACGATCTGGCCGACGCGGGCGACGGGAGACTTTCCACGGTCTTGTCGCGCAGTCCCTGAGAGACAGATGACATCGGGGGGTGTTCCACGGTGGCGGCATCATACCGTTTTGGGCGGAATGCGCCAGCTTGAACCGGTCCCCAGGCTGACGCTGGGATGAATCAGCGTTGCAGTGGGGCGACCTCGATGCGCAGGTTTTTCACGGCGACCGCCAACGGCCGCTGGTCCGGCGGCAGCACGGCGGGAGGATCCTGGCTCACGAAGTCGATCAGGTTATCTCCCTTCTTGAGCGTTACTCGAACAGGCGACAAGGAGTGGGCCGCCCATTTTCCCGCGCGAATTTCCAGACTGTCCACGTTGGTTCCGTTGGCAACCACGTCGATGTGATTGGTCGGTCGAGCCGAATAGATCTCACCGCTCAGAGTGACGGTCTCGTCCGCTGACGCCGTCACGGCGACCCGCCCGCGGCCCGCTGTCCAGCACAACCAGTCGTCGCCGTTGTGCTCAACCTGGTGCCAGCCCGAGAACAACGTGAAGGCAAGAGAGTTCTTTCCGATCGCGGGAATCACCGCCGGGTCCGTGGCCAACCACAGGAACAACCCTGAATCAGTCTCTCCGTATTTTTTGATGGGGATCAGATTCCGTTGTTCTGGCAGTGAACGGTTCAGAGCCAGAATATAGACGAACCCGCACCGGTCCCGTGCGGCCAGTTGTCGGATACGCGACGGATCAATTTGCGGAGACGGGAGGATCCGCAGGCCCCGCAACTGCAACACGGGCAAGACCCAGGAGTTCCCGCCCGCGGACAGCAGCACGGGCGTGCGGCCAATCTGTTTGCGGCGCGCGTCGAGGTCATCAATAATCTCCGACATGGCCGGTCGTTCTTTCAGAGTCATCGATCGCCTGTCCGTCACCGAGCACCAGAGGTCCCGCGGTGTCTTGTTGAAGGAATAGAGCGGGAAAAGAACCGCGGCGCCCACGGCCACCAAGAGAAAGCCGCCTCGTCTGAGAATGCCCCAAGCTCCGGGACCGGTGAGGAAGATTGTGCCGGCGAGCGTGAACAGCAGGAACGGGAGCATGAGGAAGCGCATGTTCCAGGGCATCCAGGCCACCGTTGCGCATAGGAGGATGAGACTGCCGAATCCGGCCAGGCAGAGTCGCCAGAGAACATCCCGGACCGGGTGTGTGAATAGAATCCAGACGGCCAACCACAAGCTGATGGTGCCGAGCGGACCGAAAGCACTGCCTGATTCCCAGCCGTTCTTGACAAACTCGAGGTTGGAATCGTTGAAATCCGGACGGTATCCCTTGTTTTCGAGGTGGAGCGTTTGCAGGATGGTCCGGCAAATCGTTTCCAGCCGGGCCGTGAAGGGGCTGTGCGGGCTGACGAGATCCTGGCCGAGGTCCGTGGAGCCGATAACGTAGCGAATGAAGTTCGCCAATGTTCCGGCGAAGCCGTCGTGGTTGGCGTGGCTGACGATATGGGGCGTTCCGATGGGATTGCCAAAAATTCTTTGATTGTTCCAATAGGTCTCGATGCTTCCCAGGAGGACAACGCTGAGCAGCGAGACCCCCAGGAAGCGCATGACCATTCGTTTGTCTGATCGGAGCCGCCAGACCGTGTAGGCCGAGAGGAGGATGAAGAACGGCACGCCGGTGGATTTCGCACCGGCCGCGAAACCAAGACCGGCTGCCCCGAAAAAAAGGAATCGGAACAGTTTCTCCTGTTGGAAGCGGTAGAGCGCGTACACCCAACAGCCGATGCCGAACACGACGCCCAAGTCGTTCTTCGTGCTGGTAGCCTGGAACACAACCGTCGGCAGCGCCAGCATGGCTAGGCAGCAGTACCAGGCGGTCCGCGCGTCAAAGCGCCCCGACACCATGCGGAAGACGATCACCATCAAACCAATGAAACAGGCGAAGCTGGGCAGGGCGCAGCCCCAGCCCAACGACAAGAAGGGAAAATGAATGGCGTCGAATCCCCAGGGAAACGCCACTTGCCGGTCCGCGTTCCACCCCGGGTTTCCAAAGAGGCCACCCTGATTCGCGATCAGCAGCCGTGCGAGGTTATAGGCTTGGGAATCCCAGATGGTCACGGGAACAACCACTGCGTAGGCGGTCCAATAAGCGAGCAGCACGAGGACCGCGACCTGGACGAGTCGAGTCTCGGTGGATCGGGTTGTTGATGGATCCGGTCTCACTTTAGAATCAGAATCAGTCGCGAGATTACCGACAACGCAGCGAGGCAAATCAAGATGACGAAGGGCAGGTTCTCCAGACGCCCACACCATCGCGTCCATCGGGCGACTCTCTGTATACGGCAGGCCGGGTCCATGGATATCAGTGCAGACCGATATTGTTGACTTCCTTGGGCAGGGTCAATCGCAAACCCGCGGCAGCTCGAGAGGGAGAATTGGATCGAACACTCAGTCGAAGATCAACGAGCATCGACTTCCACGAGACGCAGATTCTTTATGGCGACCGCCAACGGACGGGGATCCGACGGTTGAACGAGCGGCGGCTTCTCGCTGACGAATTCGATGGAATTCTGTCCCGACTTCAGCGGGAGACGCAGGGGCCCGAAGGATCGGAACGCCCATTCGGGCCAGTCGACCGCCAACGTCTTGATCTTCTCCCCGTTGACGATCACGTCGACGTTGTTGGGCCGCCGGGCGGACAGAATTTCGCCGGAGAGGCTGCCGGTGGTTTCTCTGTCCGTTTGCACGATGAGACGCCCGCGGCCATCGGTCCAGCACAGCCAATCCCGTCCGCTGCGCTCGACCGGGTGCCAGCCGGAGGCAAACTGGAAGGCGAGAGCCGCCCGATCCGGGGGAATTGCGCCTTCGGGCAGGAGTTTGACCTGGAGATCGGAGACCCCCAGCAGCAAGGGGCGGCGGTCGCCGTTCGGTTGTTCGAGCACGGTCGGCTTGTCCTGTGGGGTGAGACACACTTCGCTGAGTCCTGCATCCACGGGAAATGAGATTGCGACCTGCGGATATTGCTCGATGAGAACGAGACGGGAGTATTTGTGCGCGGCTTTCAGCAAGAGAGTCCTCTGGGGAGACCCCGGCGCGCTGGGACCGGCCTCGGCGTGAAACGTGATGAGCGCCGTGCCGGCTCTGGTCGACCGGATGCTCAGGCAGGTGTCGCCGTCTCCGATCCAGAAGAAGGGTTTGCCGTCGACCAGTTCCAGTCCATTGGGATTGTTGACGCCGGCGAGTTCGACGTGGTCTGGGCTCTCGCGGTTGACCGCACGGGCCTGTTCTTCGGCGGGCAGGCGGGCGGCAAACAGCTTGCGGACGGCTTCCTGGGTGGCGTGCGAACCATCAAAGAAGGCAGTCTCGTCGAGTCCGAAGTCGGCCGGATTGTAGGACCCAACGAGCGTGAGACCTTTGCGTCGGGCCAGTTCTTCATAGTACTTCTGTTCCCCGACGATGATCCGGTCTTGCGGTGAGTCCACCATCAACGCGTAGGCTTTCGGGTGGTAGGGCGGCAGATACAGCACGGCGCGAACGCCATCGTGCGCGAGTTGATCGAGAAACGCTTCGAGGACCTTTTGGCATTCGGGATCGATGCTCTGGGGAATACCGGCGGGCTTCCGGGCGTATTCGATGGCCAGAGCCGTGACGTGTTCGCGGTCCCGCGTGTGCTCGACGTATTCGGGATAAATGGCGCTGCCGTCCGTGAGCAGGGTTTCGCCCATGGGGAGCGTGCCTTCCTGCCAGACGAAGCAACTGTCCTTGTGTTCCGTCGGATGCCTCAGCCGGTCCGCCCACGTGTAGAAGGAAGTTTGAAAATAGCCGAGTGAGAGGAACTCGGAGAAGTCCGCGCGAATGCTGCTGCGGATGTCCATCGGCCGTGACTTCCCGCGGGTGGGGGACAAGACCCAGCGTTCCAGTTGCTGTTTGTGTGCGTTGAGGGTTTTCCAAACGGACGAGTAGTCGCGCATCAGGATCCACGGACTCAACTCCACGACTGCGATGGAGGGGATCAACCTCTTCTGTCGGTACATTTGGTAGATGGCCAGGTAGTCCACCAGGCCGGCGCCGGCGATGCTGTTGTTGAAGAACGAGAGCGTCGGGAAGGAATCGGAGCGGATCAATTTGGAGCGGCTCGAACCGAGGACCAGCACGTCCTTTCGTGTTTTCAAGCCGTCGACGAAGAACTTGATGTAGGCGGCCTCATTCGGGTTGGAGATGTTGGTCACGCGTTTGCCGTCGAGAACGAGTTGCGCGATGTCGTATTCGTACTGGTCGGCATTGCGCAAGTGGACCGGATCCACGAACCAGTTGAATCCGACCACCATGAGGGGAACGGGAACGAGCAACAGGGTTTTGAGCCAGAATCGTTTCATGGCGGTCTAGAACTGGAAGTAGATGAACGCGGACTGTTCGAACACGCCCAGAAGCAGGATGTTCAAGACCATGGCGTAGTAAAGACCCCAGCGCAGCCAGGCTGGTCGACCCGAGAGCAGATGTTCCACCGTTCCCTCGCGCTGCGCAATCTGAATGAGTTCGAGTGCCGCGACCTCTGCGGCGGCGATGGCGAGAATGTGGAACCCGGTCAAGTGGGGGAAAAGAATCTTGAGCTGGAGATTCGAGCCCAGGGTCGCGAAGAGTTGTTCCGACAACATGGTGAGGCTGGTGTTTCCGTAGCCGCGGAACAGGTGCGATCCGATGTACAGGGCATTGGATAGCGTATTTGCCCGAAAGAAGATCCACGCGAACGAAGCCAGGCTGAAGGTGCTGGCGACCTGCAGGGCCCCGCGGAACGTGGGCACCCGATCCAGCCCAAGCCAACGAACGAGGCGGCCGCGGAAGTTCCGCGTCCAGATGGAAACCACCACGTACATCCCGTGGAGCCCGCCCCAGATGACAAACGTCCAGTTGGCGCCGTGCCACAGGCCGCTGACGAGGAAGGTGATGAGCAGGTTGCCGTACCAGCGTCGCGGGGCCACGCGGTTGCCGCCGAGCGGGATGTAGAGATAATCGCGGAACCACGTGGACAGCGAGATGTGCCAGCGATGCCAGAACTCCGCGACCGATTTGGCGGAGTAAGGGCGGTCGAAGTTTTTCCGGAAGTTGAATCCCATCACGCGAGCGGCCCCGATGGCGATGTCGGAGTAGCCCGAGAAATCGCAGTAAATCTGGTAGCCGAACGCGAGGGTTGCCAGCAGCAGCAACGGTCCGGGGTAGTCGGTGGGGTGGTTGAAAACGGGGTTGGCCAGATGCGCGAACCGGTCGGCAATAACCATTTTCTTGAAGAAGCCCCAGAGCATCAGGCGGAGTCCGCTCACGCTCCGGTCGTAGTCGAACGTGTGCTTTTCGTGAAACTGGTGCAGCATGTTCTGTGGTCGCTCGATGGGGCCGGCGACCAATTGCGGGTAGAACATCACGTACAACGCGACGATGCCGAAGTGCCGCTCGGCCCGTTGATTTCCCCGGTAGACCTCGATGGTATAGGCCATCGATTGGAAGGTGTGGAACGAGAGCCCGATGGGCAGGATGATATTGAGCGCCTTGACGGGGTAGTTCCAATGCAGCCAGGCGGCCAGCGCGGCGAGGTTGGCGTCCAGAAAATTGAGGTACTTGAAGGTCGCCAGCGCCCCCACATTGGCACAGATGCTGGCCACCAGGAACCGTTTGCGCCGTGCGCCCTGCGAGCCTTCGATCAGAATGGCGGAGAAATAGTCGACGACGATGGTGAAACACAGAATGAGTATGTAGGCGGGGATGAACACCATGTAGAAGTAGCAACTGGCTGCCAGCAGCCACGCCCACCGGTAGCGATGGGGCAACGCGAAGAACCCGAGCGTGACGATGGGGAAAAAGAAGCAAAACTGGAGCGAATTAAATAGCATACGGGTGAATCTGTTGGGGCAGCTTACCTCGGCGGATCTCCCCGGGGCGGCAGCACCGGCCACTCGTGGTCACCGAGCCTGAGGGTAAGGTTCTTCACCGCGACGGCCAGCAGCCGGTCGTCATTCGGCGGCGTGAGCGCGGGATTGCGGCTGGCGATCTCGACCACATTTTCCCCGGCCTCGAGGGGAAGGGCAACAGGCGGAATCTCCCCAAACGAGTCCCAGGTGACGTCGATCGTCGCCACGCGGTTGCCGTTGACGGCAATCTCGGCGTTGTTCGGGTGTTGGATGGAGTACAGTTGCCCCTGCAGACGCGACTCGCATCGTCTCGGGCTGGGGATGCGGATTTCGCCGCGGCCCGGAGTCCAGCACCACCAGTCGGACCCGCTTCGTTCGACCCCGTGCCATCCGTTGGTCAGGCGCGGAAGTCCCTCGGCGGGACGGGCGGCGACGAACGTGCATTCGTATCGGAACTCGTCGCGCTCGGCGAGCGGGCCGAGTACCGCCTTGTGGAGCGGCGCCTCGTCGTCGAATTGCGCATGGTGTTTCGCGTTGTCCCACGGATCGGCAAAGAAATGGGTAACGACCTCGAGGCCGGCGATGCGCAACAGTTCCTGCAATTCGTGGAACGAAAAAATGTGCCGGTGGCGGCTTTCGATCGGCTCGGCAAAATCAACATCGGGATACGTCATCCCGTTGAGCAGGTAGAGCACGCGGTGCCAATGTTGCATGTTTGGCGTGGACAACAGCAGGTGTCCGTCGGGTTTGAGAACACGATTGATTTCCCGAAAGAGGGAGAGCGGCGATTGTTGGAAATGCTCGACCACTTCAAAACAAAGGACGGCGTCGCACGAGCGCGACTCGGCAGGCAGCGCGTCCCGGGTGAGGTCGCGCAGATACACGTCCATCGCGTGCCGCCAACCGCCGCTCTGTTCGTACACGGCGGTGAACTTGTTGCGTTTGTCCCGTGGACTGTACGTGCTGCCGACGACGTCGGCCTGCAGGAACCGCGCGAACAACAGTTCCAGTTGGTTGGGCATGCTGCCCACGCTGAAGATCCGCGCGCCCTGGGGAAGCAGCGGGGCCAATCGGTTCATCACGAGGGCGAACCGCCGGGCGTGCGTGCGCGCATAGAATTCGCTGGCGCGCTGCTGCTCTTCGGTCAGGGCCAGGTCGTGGCGCCGGAGGCTCAAGCAGAGATCGAGGATCTCCTCCTCGCTCAGGGACGCCGGCGTTGCTGGCTCAGCTCTCGTCGAAGGGGATGCGAGCATTGGTGGTTTCCCGGAATGGCGATTGACGCACGACCCTGGCGGCGCCGAGGTCTTGGGTCGGGTGTTCCGGCGCTAGTACCGATTGACGACCGCTTCCTTTCCTTTGCCGCTGACGATTTGGTCGTAGATCCAGGCATACGTCTTCTCCAGGCCGTCCCGGAGGGGAATCTTCGGTTCCCAGTCGAGCATCTTGCGGATCAAGGTGTTCTCGCTGTTGCGGCCGTTGACGCCCTTGGGGGCGTTCAGATTGTACGCGCGCTGCAGTTTGACACCGGCGATGTCTTCGACGATGTCCACCAGTTGGTTGATCGAGACCTTCTCCTCGCTGCCGAGGTTGATGGGGAAGGTGATCTGTTCGTCGTTCATAATCGCCTGCGTTCCGCGGAGGCAGTCGTCGATATACATGAAACTCCGGGTCTGGTTGCCCGAGCCCCAAATCTCAATCTCGTGCCGGCCGGCCAGTTTCGCCTGGATGACTTTGCGACAAATGGCCGCGGGAGCCTTCTCGCGTCCGCCGTCGAACGTGCCGTGCGGGCCATAGACGTTGTGGTAACGCGCGACGCGGGTCACCAGGCCGAAGTCTTCCGTGAAATGACGGCACATCCGTTCGCCAAAGAGTTTCTCCCACCCGTAGCCGTCTTCGGGCATGGCGGGATAAGCATCCTCTTCCTTCAAGCCCGTGATGCTCGGATCGGTTTGCTTGTCGTGGGCATAAACGCAGGCCGACGACGAGAAGAAATAACGGCGCACGCCGGCGGCGCGCGCGGCCATCAGCAAATGGGTGTTGATGAGAACGCTCAACATACACAATGCCTTGTTGTTCTCGATGAATCCCATGCCGCCCATGTCGGCTGCGAGGTTGAAAACGAAAGCACAATCCCTCACGGCACGCTGGCAAGCGGCTCGTCCCTGCAAGTTCAGACGCAGGTTCTCCACGTCGTCGAAGCGCTGGTACCAATGCTTCGGGGGCTTGATGTCCACCGCGCGTATCTGGGTGTATCCCTGACGGCGGAGGTCGGCCACGAGATGTCCTCCGATGAATCCCCCGGCCCCGCAAACCAAGATTCGTGCATTCTCTGTTGGGGTCATAGACTCGTTCTCAATCAGTGTTTGTCATGCTTCGCAGGGGAAGCTTATCCGCCGCCGTCCCGCCATTTCAAGGGCAAAGCATTCACGTCGACCCGGCAACGCCCGGCGACGGCCCAGGGCCCTTGCGCAAGAGCAGAGACAATCCCTTGGTCATCAATTCGTCGGTGCTGAACGGCACCAGCCGGGTCAGGTACTCCGCAATCGTCCGCTTGTGGCCAGTGTCCTCGTCCGGTAGATCGCACATCCAGACGATCTCGAGCGGGGAACATCGAAAAACTTCCTTCAGTCTCCGGATGTCGAACCGGTTGATCTCGCCGCCGTGATAGATCCAGCGGATGGCCTGTTCCACGTCCAATGGACCATCATCCGGCCAGGGTTGCGTCGCCAAGGCAGCGCGCATCTGGGTCTCGGTCAGATACAAGTGGCCCCAATCAGGGACCCGTTTGCCGATTGCTCCCAGATGATGCAGGTGGTGGCCGTACGATGCCGTCCAGACCGGCTCGAACGTGACGAGGGCGACTCCTCCCGGGCGCAGGACCCGGTGCATTTCCACGAGCACACCGGCGGGATCGAGGAAATGCTCGAAGGTGGAAATGGTGAGGATACAGTCGAACGCCTCATCCGCAAACTCCAGACGACCGGCATTCATGCGTGTCAATCGACCGACGTTTCCCGCGTCTCCGACGAATTCCACACGGGGCGTTTTCCAGTGGCGTTCGATGCCGAGATCGACGCCTTCGTATCGGCGAACGCCCTTCGTCAAGGCGGCTTCCAGGGCATAGGCATGTACCGAGGCGCCCACGTCCAGCATGGTCCGGTCGGCGAGCGGACAAACGTTATTCAGGTCGTCGATCATCGCATGATTGTAGCGGCGGATGCTGGCGAGATGTGCCTGCGACGCCACCTCGGAACGGATGATTTCCTGCAGTTCGCTGAATTCCATTTACGCCCACCCCGCTCTCAGCCGGCAAGTACGATCGTTTCCAGCACCAGAACGCACAACTTGCGGTCGTCGGGCACCCCGGTGACCAGACGCGGAATGAAATAGGGCCGCGTTTTCAATTCCAACATGACGGATTCTTTGTCCCGGGGGCGATCCACCACCGCTTCAATGTTGAACTGGCCTCCCGCCACCCGACGTTCCCTGGCGACCTTACGGCCCTCGATGAACAGGCTGACTTCGATCTGGGAGTGGTGGCCGCCGGGTTGCGGACCATGTTCGAGCACAACGATGATTTTCGTGCGGCGGTGCGGAAGCTTGACCTGTTCGCGGTAGACCGGGCCGACCCAGTTGTCGCTGTACTTGCCGGCGACGGCCGGGGCATCGTCGTTCTGCCTGCGGAACAGCAGGGACGAAAGACCGGCACATCCCTTTTCAGCCAGCAGCGGCTGCAACAGGCGGTGCCACGCCATCGTGGGGGAAAAGCGCGCGGTCTGGAATGTTTCCCAGACTGCGGTTGCCATTCGGTTGTGGTCCCACGATTCCTCGGCGCGGTGGGCATGATGCCGTGCCCGCTCGTGCCAGTGCCGCCCGTGAATCCAATGCGAGATCTCGCAACGCCATCGCAGTGGATGCCACCACGGACCCCAGTGCATGCGGCTGTACCGGGTCATGATGTCCAGCCAATCCTGCTCGGTCTTGTTGGCCGACACGGACGCCGGGTGCATCCGATACATGGCCCACAACTCGTCCACTCTGTGGAACTTGAAGTGGCGGGTGAATCGGCACCATTGGAGGTAGTCGAGTCCGTGGTTGTGGTTCTCGTCGAAGTCGCCACAACGTTGATAGACGGTCCGGTGCCAAAAGGTGGCCGGCTGCGGAATGGCGTTGTAGCCACGTTTCCAGATCGCCAGGTGATCGAAATGGCTGGTGAACTCAGCCGGATGCTCGGCGCCAACATAGACCGATCCCTCGCCCCCGAACAGACAGCGCCCAAACACGACGTACCGGTCTTGGGCAGGGTCGATTTCTCGCGCGACCCGCTGCAGGCAGCCGGGGTAAAGAGTGTCGTCCGTGTTGAGGTAGCCGAGAATCTCACCGTTGGCACGTCGAAATGCCCGATTCACAGCCTGGGCGTGACCCTTGTCCTTCTCGACGTAGAGCTGGAACGTCCCCGGATGCCGCTGCACAAATTCCCGCGCAATTTCGACAGCGCCGTCCGTCGATCCGCCGTCCTGAATAATTACTTCCAGATTGGGGTACTGCTGGTCGACCAGGCTTTGCAGCGTTTCGCGGATGAAGCGTCCCTGGTTGAACGAAGGCACGGCAATCGAAATCAACGGAAGACTTCTCATCGTTCAGCCTCTATCCTGAGCCAACCTCCTCAAACACCCGGCGATACACCGATAACGTTTTTACGGCGCCGAGTCGAGCAGAAAACATCGGTTTTCTCCGGGCACCGGCCGCCCGCAACTCGGCCCGGAGCGCATGATCGGTCGTCACCCGGAGCAGGGTGCGGGCGATCTCTTTGGCGCTTTGTGGATCAAAATATACCGCCGCATCACCGGCGATTTCGGGCAGCGAGGTGGCGTGCGCGCACGCGACCGGGCAATCCGCGATGATGGCTTCAGCCACGGGCATTCCAAACCCCTCGAACAACGACGGGAACACCACTGCATCCGCCCCCCCGTAAAGCGCCCGGATTTCCAGCGTCGAGCGGTACCCCAGATGGACGATGCGCTTCTCCAAGCCCTCCGCTTGGATCAATTCGCGGGCGGGGTGGTGCTCCTCGAACGGTTTCCCGGCAAACACGAGTTGCATGTCCGCCGGCAATTCCGCTGCGATCAACTGGAACGCTTCGACAAGCTGACGGTGGTTCTTGTGGGGCCAACAATGCGCCGGATAAAACAGAAAGCGGCCCCGAAGACCCAGGCGGGCGAGCACGTCGCGCCGGTCCCGCTCCGCCACCTTGAGCCAGGCGGCCCGCGAAGGGATGTTCCACACGGTGGTCATTTTCTCCAACGGCACGTGATAACTCTGATGCACGTCCTGCCGCGTGTACTCGGAGATGCAAAGGATGTGTGCGGCGTGAGCGATCGATTCGCGATACAGGGCTTCACGTTCTGTCCACGCGTCGGGCGAGAAGAACCCCGGGAAATGGACGTGCTGCAGGTCGTGTACGGTGAGCACGTTGGGGAACGCCCGCATCTCCGGAAACGAATAGCTGCAGAGGGAATGGACCAGGTCGAAATCCAAACGGTTGTACCAGCGCAGCGCGCGCATCTCCGGCGTGCGGAGAGGCGGCCGCCGAACCGATTGGGCCAACAGGTTGACCAGGCCCGCGTGAAGAGCCTCGAATCTCGCCTCCTCCCTGTCGGTGAAAAACCTCCGGCAACGAAAACCTGGGGGAAAGGTCCACTCATAATAGGCGCTGCGCGGACAGAGAATCCGATAATCGTTTTGGTGATCCAGTTTGGAAATCTGCGCGACCAGTTCGTGGGACATCTGTTCGACGCCGCCCGCTCTCCCGATTCTCATCCAGCGCAGGTCAAACAGCAGTTTGTACGGTCGCTGTCGTTTGATGTGCACCGCCCGGCGTACCAACTCCTCGAACTTGGGTGCGGCAGCGGGGATGGAGTTGTAGGTGAGCACGGTTTCCCTCGCCTGGGCGGCCATGGTGCGGCTCGGAGCGCACAGTTGCTCGATCACTTTGGACGCGAACCGGGCCGGATCGTCCGCCAGCCAGCAGTTTTCGCCGCTGGCCGCCTGGGTGCCTTCCGCTGCCATGGTCGTGCAGACGACCGGGATCTCCATCGACCACGCTTCAAAAATCTTCTGCCGCACTCCCCCGCCGAATCGCATCGGCACGACGTAAACCGACGCGTTCCAGAAATACGGGCGAATATCGGGGACGTTGGGGTGAAGTTCCACACCGGGTGCGGCGGCGCAGGCCCGCTGCAATTCGGCGTCCGGCAGCAAGCCGACTACTTGAAATACCGCGTCGGGCCGGTCCTGGCGAATGATCGGCCAGATGTGCTCGAGGAAGTACGATACCGCGTCCACGTTCGGGGCATGAGAAAGATGGCCGGTAAACAAAACGACCGGTCGCCCGTCCCGGCGCCAGCCGTTCGGGGCCGGCGTGTAGTAGTCCGTATCGACCGGAATCGGCGCCACGCCCAACTCCGACGCGTGCTGGAACAGACTGACCGCGCGCTGGCGGTCGAGTTCCGAGACGAACCCGACGACGTCCACGCGGCGGCAATGGCGACTTTCTTGCTCAAACACCGCCCGTAATTCGCGTCGTCCAATACCGCTACGCCGCGACTGGTGCGCTTGCCGCCGCAAAGCATCCGCCCGCACGTCGTGGAGATAGGCAAACTTGGCGGGTTGCGACGGGAGATAGTCGAGCCACGGCTCGATGTTGGACTGAATCAGCGCGATCACGTGCCAGTGGCGGTCCGCCAGGGCGCGGAGAAGCTGCGGAGCGCAGTTGGCCAACGTCGCCACCTGCCGGTACGCGTCCGACGGTTCTCCCTGCAGGCGAAGCAGGCGCAGCAGGAGAGTTTTGCGGGCGACGATCGGGAGGTGCTCGAGCCAACTCGCCAACCGCGCGGGCGGATCCTTTTGGGGCGGCAAGGGCGCCGTTGTCTCCACCGCTCTCGGCCAAAGGTAGGAACCGCAGAGAAACTTCTCCAGATTGGCGACTCCGGCGGCGGGGTAATGCGGGTGCAGGGGGGCCACGACCCCCACCCGATGCTGCTGCGCGGTATGACGCAGGTTGAAATAATCGTTCCCGTTCTTCCCGGGAAAGAACGGGAGGTCAGTTGTTAGAACGAGAACATTGCCCATGGCTCGGGAACGGTTACTTGGGCCACAAACCACGCGGCTTCAGGAAACGAAACAGCCAGTGTTGTTCGATTGCCAACAAATGGAGTTGGTACTCTTTCAAGCGGGCCCGCGCTTCCTCCAGCGATGTTACCGCGCTGTCGAGCGCGCGCGCCTGTGTGTCCAACCGGGCGTGGGCCGTTTGAAGTTCCCGCGTGAGCGTCTCATTCGAGCGCTGCGATTCCTCGAACGCCGTCCGCGCCCGATCCAACTCGCCCGAGTATCTTTCGATCTCCGCGGACAGCCGCCCTCGATCGGCTTCCGCGGCGGCGAGATCGTTCCGCGTCTTGTCCAGGCGCGTCAGAAGCCCGGCTTTCTCCTGTTCGAACGCCGCCCGCTGGGTCTGGATCTCCTGCGTGTGCGCATCGATCGCCGCGCGTTGTTGCTCCAGTTCATTCGATAGCCGCGATCGCTCCGACTGTAACGCGCTGATCTCGGTGGCGGTTTGCTGGCCGGTTTCCGTCAGCTTCGTGGACAACTGCTTGATCTCCTGCAGCCAGCGGTGAACCTCTCCCTCCAACTCCGCGATCCGTTGGCCCTGTTGTTGGATTACCACCAGCCGTGCCGCCCGGTCCGCTTCGCTCTCGGTCAAACGGTCTCGCAGTAGCAAATTGTCGCGCTCGATCAGGGTGCGCGCCCCCCCGGTGGTGCTGGGGAGGCGGTTCTTTGAATAGGCCCGGTAGTGGTCGAAAATCTGATCCAGCCTGCCCGCTTCCGGTATCTCGCTTGCGTCCAAGCCCGCTCGGCCTGCTGCCTCGGCCAGCACGTCGGCGTATCCGTCGCGGACGAACACCGCGCGGCCGAGCGTAAACAGCGTCTGCTTGATTTCCCCGGTGGTGAGGATCTTTTCCCAGCAGTTGATCGAGTGCGTGTGTGGTTCCTCGTGCTCGAGGATCTTCTTGTCGCCCATCTGCGCGTCCTTGTACGCTTTCATCAAGACGCGGTTGGTCCCATACCGGTGCAGAGATTTGACCGGTGGCAAGCCGATGAACCGGCACAATTTCGCAATTTGCGACGCCGGGTCCCGAACCAGATCTTCGTAGCGCAGTTGGTACTGGTAGGGAGTGCCCGACGCAAAATAGGCGGACAGCAGGGCAAAACTGATCGTCGTATCAAACGAGTGCGGCGAGGTCACGTCGCCGACGATTTCGTCGATCGTCAGGTTCCAGGTCTGTTTGCAGGAACTCACCACGTCCAGCGGATTCCGCAGGAGCCGGACCTTGAATGCCTTGGGGAACAGTCGCTCGAGCCAGGGGAGCACATGGTAATAGCGGGGGGTCTTATCGACGAACACCTCGCGGTGCGCTTCGCGCAGCCAGGAATTGTACGCGGCGAGCGCAAACGCTCGGACGGCCTGGTCGAACAGTTGGTCGGGTACGCTGTCGTTCCACGCCGCCCCGGCAAGCCCGTGGTCGTAGGCCGCAATGATCTCGGAGTCTGGCGAGCGCAGGGCGCCCAACGGCAGCAACAGCCACGGTTCGGGCGGACACAACGCCTGAGGATGGTTCGCCAGCATCGCCCCCAGCAGGGTTGAACCGGACCTCGGAGGCGAGAGAATAAAAACCAAACCATGACCGTCATTGCGGACCATTATGTTTGCCTATTTTACCAGCGTGAGATCACGAACCACGTTCGCAATACCCACATCGTGAAACGATCCCGTCACCAGCAGCTTGATCGAGTCCACCTGTCGGCACAGGAACCGATCCTCATCAGGGTAGGAGCACCCACAGGAGAAGAAATAATGACCCGGGCCAAGCGGGAGCAATAGCTTCCATTTGACCGTCACCGATTCTCCCGCCTCGAAATCCCCGGTCCTTCGTCCCATCATAAACGTGTTGGTCGACGACACCACCACCCCTTGAACGTTCTTGATTCTCAGCCCAAAGACCGGGTCCTTGATCGCGGCCGAAAACCGGAGCGAACAACAATAGGTAAACTCCGAACCGGACGGGATCGTGGAGACGGAGACGCCGTTGTTTTCGAACCAGATCTTGGTGAATGCGGCCTTGCCGTCGCCGTAGATCAGCGGCGCGCCGCTGGTATTCTCGCCGAACAACAGTTTCTGATACAGGTCACAGATTTGGGAGGCCGGACCGGAGCCGAGACACTCCCCATGTTCGAGTAACAGGGCGGTCGTGCACAGGTTCGTCACCGCGTTCAGGTCGTGCGAAACAAATACGATCGTGAGTGCGAGTTCGTGAAGTTCCTCCAACCGTCGGAAACACTTTCGCTGGAACGCCGCGTCCCCGACGGCCAGGGCTTCGTCGATGATGAGGACGCTGGGGTGGACGCAGACCTGGACCGCGAATGCCAGGCGCACCAACATGCCGCTGGAGTAGATCTTGGTCGGCTGATCGATGAAATCGCCGATGTCCGCAAACGCGGCAATTTCGTCGAACCGCGCATCGATTTCCGGTTTCTTCAGCCCGAGAATCGAGGCGTTCAGGTAAACGTTCTCGCGCCCCGTGAATTCAGGGTTGAACCCCGATCCAAGTTCCAGAAGTGCCGCCACCCGGCCATCCACGGCGACCTCGCCCTGGGTGGGCATCAGCGTGCCCGCCATGATCTGCAGCAGCGTGCTCTTGCCGGAGCCGTTGCGCCCGATGATGCCGATGGTCTCGCCCTTCCGCACGGACAAGGAAATGTTCTTCAAGGCGTAGAAATCCTTGAACGATTGGCGGGAATGTCGCCCACACCAATCGCGCGCGCGGGAGGGCAAAAAGGGCAATTGGCCGATCTGACCCAGCAGAGGCCCATGCAAGCGCGCCGACGGCGATGACCAGATGGTATACGCCTTCGAGACGTTATCAACTTGGATGGCCGTGTCAGAATTCACGTCTTGTGTATCCGAGATGGTTCTGTAACAATCCCAGATTATGCTGAGCAGCGCACAATCTGCGAGCAAGAAAATTTCTCTCGCGGAACTGGTGCTGCCCTGGAACATCGAACGCAACCTGCGTCGGCATGGAACGCTCATCCAACAGTTCGTCAAGCGCGACGTGTTGAGCCGGTACCGGGGGTCGTACCTCGGCATGCTGTGGTCGCTGCTGCGCCCGTTGTCGATGCTGGCCCTGTACACGGTCGTCTTCGGATACATCTTCCAGTCGAAATTGGGGAACCACCCGAATGAGTCCAAACTCGACTTCACCCTGGCGTTGTTCTGCGGACTGATCCTGTTTGATTTTCTGGCGGAATGCACGTCCCGCGCGCCGACGCTCGTGCTGTCCAGTCCCAACTACGTCACGAAAGTCGTGTTCCCTTTGGAGATACTGCCCGTGATGGCGGTGGGAGCCGCCCTGACGCAACTGGTGATCAGCTTTGTGCCGTTGTTCATTGGGTTGGTGTGCGCGCACGGGACCATTCCGTTGACGGCGTTGTATCTGCCGGTCCTTCTCGTGCCGCTCATTCTGCTGTGCCTGGGACTCACCTGGCTGTTGGCCAGTCTGGGCGTGTTCGTGCGCGACATCAACTCGGTCGTGCCGGTGTTGTTGATGATCGTGCTGTACGCCAGCGCCATCTTCTATTCGATCAGCAAGGTGCCGCCCGGTTTGTTGCCCATCGTGCTGTACAACCCGCTGGCGGCGGTCATTGATGAAGCCCGCAACGCCGTGCTCTGGGGGGTGCCACCGGACTGGCCGCACTACAGCCTCATGTTGGCCGTGAGTTTCGTGGTATTGGTGGTCGGCTACGCCTTCTTCATGCGGACGAAAAACGCCTTTGCCGACGTGCTCTAGGCCGGCGCGCCGTTCGGTACGATCACGCCGTCCTGCATCTCGTGGACGAAATCACTGGCGCGGGCGATCTGCGGGTTGTGCGTCGCCAGCAGCAAGGCCTTGCGCTCGCGCTTGACCAACTCGGTCAGCAACGCGAACACGCGCTCCGAGTTCGCGGTGTCGAGGTTGCCCGTGGGTTCGTCTGCCAGGAGGATCTTGGGATCGTTCGCCAGCGCCCGGGCGATGGCCACGCGCTGCTGTTCGCCGCCGGACAGATGGTTCGCCGGGCGGTTCAATTTGTCGCCCAGCCCCACGGCCTCCAACAGCATCGCGGCGCGGGCCCGCATTTCGGCGAGACCGAGCACGCCCAGCCGCCGCATCGGGATGGTGACGTTTTCCAGCGTCGTGAACTCGTGCATAAGGAAGTGGAACTGGAACACGAACCCGATCAATTCGTTTCGCTTCTGCGACAGGTCGTTGTCCGACAGCCCGGACACGTCTTCGCCGCCGATGATGATCCGGCCCTCGTCGGCAACGTCCAGCAATCCCAGCACGTACAACAACGTGCTCTTGCCGCAACCCGACGGGCCCACGATGGCGTGGACGGAGCCGACTTCGATATGCAGCGAGATCCCGCGCAGCACGTGGACGCGCGATTCAAACTCGCCGAGGTACCGGTGCACCCGGTCGCACGCCAGCGCCGCAGTCATTGCCCCGTCCCCCGCAACACGTCCACGGGCGCCAGTTTGGCCGCGCGCCGGGCCGGGAAGTAACTCGCCAGAAACACGCCCACAAACGCGATGGCGACGGCGGCCACGTAGTGGTGCCAGTTCCACGAGACCAGGAAATGTTCCGTCGCGAAAAACCCGCGCATCCGGATCGGGATCCGCGAGACGCCCCAGGTCAACAGCGCGCCGAGCAGGCAGCCGACCACCGACCCGATCACGGCAACCAGCAACCCCTGCCAGAGAAAAATCGCGCTGATGTCGGCCCGCCGGTAACCCATCGACCGCAAAATGGCGATCTCCCGCACTTTCTCCAACACCATCAACGTCAGGATGTTGAAGATGCCGAACCCCGCCAGCACGATGATGGTCGAGACCGTGATCGCCGCCGAGTAGCGGATCGCCTTGAAGATTTGCAGGTTGCCGTGCTCGCGTTCCTGCCAACTGCGCGAACGATGCTGCAGCAACTGCTCGAGGTGCGCCGCCAGTTGCGGTGCCCGGCCCGGGTCGCGCAGCTTGACGATGATGAACGAGACCTCCGACGGTTTGCCCAGCAAACTTTGGGCGACCCGCAAATGGATGAACCCGCGTTTCTCGTCGATCAGGTTGTCGCCGGTGCGGAAGATGCCGCAGACCTCAAAGCTGCGCGGTTCCCCGCTCGGCCCCCGGATCGTGACCGTGTTCCCAACTTGGACCCGTAACTTCTGCGCGAGCAGCGAACCAAGCAGCAGCCCCGATGATTTCTCGCGAAAATCGCCCAGATCGCCCGCGATCATGTACTGGCGCAGGTCCGTGGCCTGCAGTTGCGCATCCAGATCGATGCCCTGCAACCGGAACACTTCGCTGAGGAAATCGGTCTCCAGCGAGACGCTCCCTTCCAGCACCGGAGCGCAGGCGACGACGTTGGAGAACTCGCGGATCGCCCGCATCACTTCGTCGGCATCCGTGATGCCTTCGTAGTATTTACGCGGTTGTTGGTCCTGGACGATGACCGTCCCGCCGCCGGGCGGCTGGACGATTCCCGAGTACCGCGCCTGGAACCGGTCCTGCACCAAAATCGAGCCGGTCGTCCCGAGCACGGTCCGGATATAGAACTGCTCGAAGCCCTGGGTCTGTGCCTGCGTACAGATAAAAAATGCCACGCCGAGAATGATCCCGCCCAGACTCAGGATGATCGCCTTCTTGCGATGGCCGATGAACCGCAGCGCGATGTACAGCGGCGATGGCATCTTCTAACCGGAAAACTCGAATGTCGAATCCCGAAATCCAAAACAAACTGGAAACGCGAAATTGGTTCTCACTTTACCTTTCGGTCATTCCGATTGTTTCGGATTTCGAGCATCGGATTTCGGTTTTTTTTGCCGAGATTACATGTTGATCGTAATGGCACGGACGCGCTGCCCCGGTTTGAACAGGTCCTGATCGGCGACGATCACCTGTTCGCCTTCCTTCAATCCGTCGAGGACCTCGGCCCGTTCCAGGTTGCGAAACCCGATCTTCACGGCGCGTGGTTTGACGATGCCGTCTTTCACCACCAGGACGCGGTCGGCCAGTACGGCCCGCGACGGAATGATGAGGGCGTTCTCGCGTTTGCCGGCGATGATGTTCATTTCCCCGGTCATCCCCGACATCAGGTTGGGCGGCGTCTTGTCGAGCGTGAGCGTGATGGTGTAACGCTGGTTGTTGGCCGTCGGAAGAATCTGGTCCACGGTGGCCGTGAAATTCTGATTGGCGTACGAATACAGCCGCACGGCAGCTTTCATCTTCGGCGCGACCAGCCCGACGTCTTCCTCGTTGATCTGGCCTTCGAGGTACATCGAGTGCGTCGCGACCGCGAACGGCGTGCCGCCGTCGCCGATGAATTCACCGTTCACGCAGTTGATCGCGCTCAGGTAGCCATCGATCGGCGCGGTCAGGAAGCACAGGGCCTTGCGGTCGTGCAAGACGCCGGCCTGCTCGCGCATGATGGTCACGACGCGGTCCAGTTCCACCTGCTCGGAGCGGACCCGTTCCTGCAGCGACTGCACGTCGTTGCGGGTGCGCTCCAAATCGCTGGCCGGCACGTTCTGCATTTGGGCCAGCTTTTCCATTCGCGCCAGCAGCGCCTTCTGGGTGTTCAACTGCGGCTGGCTGGGCGGCCCCAACTTCAACCGTTCCTCGGCGGCCTGCAAATCCGTTTCGGCTTTGGCAATCTCGCGGTCGAGGTCGTCGTTCACGATCGTCGCCAGCAACTCGCCCTGTTTGACGTCCAAACCGACGAAGGTGTTCGTCAACACGGCGTTGGAGAAGTGGATGTTGCCGCTGCAGCGGGCGCGGATGTTCATGGTGAGCGAGGACAGGGCCTTGACCGTGCCGTAAACCGCCGAAATCGCCGTGCCGCGTTGCGCCACGTAGACTTCCGCCACCGGCCGCGCCGCCCACAAGCCATAGAGGATGGCTGCCGTCGCCGAAACAATGAGCGCGGCGAGAATGACGGTTCGTTTCATGGTGGAATTGACGAGCGATACTACTGGCAGGTATGCGGCAAGACAAGCGCAGTCATCGGACGACTTCGGTGCGGTACTCGAGATAGCGGCCCGTGGCCCGATCCAGGTCGGCCCGGGCGGCTTCGTGGGCATACGTCGCGTCCACCAGGCCCGCGCGCACGGAGAGGAGGTTGCCCTGCGCCTTCAGGAAATCAAATTGCGTGGCTTGCCCGACCGCCACCTGCGCCTCGATCATTTTCAGGTTTTCCTCGGCGGCTGTTGCGGACTCGAGCAGCGCGGCCCGGCGGGCATCGGCGTCTTGCAGATTGCTCTCGATGCCGGCCAGTTCGCGCGGAACGTTCTGCTTCAGTTGGTCGAGGGCGATGGCATATCCTTGACGCGTGGCTTCGGCCCGGCGGCTGGCCCCCGTGACCTGCCCGTTGTCGATCACGCGCCAGGTCATCGCCACGCCCGAGCGCACCTCCGTGGTGCGCGTGTCCTGACCGGGGACCACGCTGCTTTGCTTGCTGAGGAGCGCGTTCTCGGGGAGAAACAATCCCGACGCGGTCAGGGAGATGAAGGGGAAGTAACCAGCCCGCGTCACCAGTTTGTCGTTCTCGGCGGCGTCCACCAGCGCTTGCAGCAGTTTCAAGTCGGCTCGGTGCTGCAACGCGTAGGTGGTCAACTCGGTCCAATTCGGGTCCAGGGGTTGGTAGCGCAGCGTGCCGACGGGTTTGGGCAGCCGGACCTCCCGCAGGCCGTTCGTCGTCTCGGTCGGTTCGCGTCCGCACAACTCGGCGAGCCGGGTGACCGCGGAGAAATACCGGCCGCGCAGGTCGGCGAGGTCGCGAGCCAGGTTCAGTCGTTGGATCTTCGCCCACGCCAACGCCCCTTCGCTGCCCGTTCCGACGTCGTAGCGCTGTTGCTCGCTGGCGACGTTCGCCTGCAGCCGCTGGTCGATCTCCTCGTGCAACGCGATGAGATCGCGGAGATACAGCGCCTGCAGGAACGTCACCTGCGCCTCGTGCAGCCGCTCCGTGACTTCGCGGTTGAAGCTCTGTTGCGCGGCGACCACCTCCAGTCGGCCGCGGCGCAGCGTGGGCGGAATCCCCACGTCGACCAGCGGCTGGGAAAACTGGGCGGACAGGATGCCGAACGGTCCTTCGGGAGAATAGAGCGTCCCGTACCGTCCGCCGCCCTGCACTTGCGCGGCCAGTTGCGGCAGAACGCGCGACCGATACACGAGCCGGTCGCCCAACGCCCGCTCGACGTCCACCCGCAACCGCTGGATGTCCGGGTTGCGCGTCAGCGTCTGCGTCAGGCAATCCGCCAGCGTCAGGTCGTAGGTCTCGGCCTGCTTCTCGATTTGGGCGACGGCGGGAAGAGCGGCGCCGAACAGGCAGAGAACCGTAGCGAGGATGGCCGACTGTAGCGGCGCTCTGTGAGCGCCGTTCGGTCGTTTTCCGGCCGAATTGCGGCGGTCACGGACCGCCGCTACAGCCAGAGACGACTTTCTCCAACGCCTACCGGCGGGGATAAGCCTCATTTCAATTCCGGCCCCTTCACCCGGTCGTTCGTAATCTGCAACTCGCTACCCATCGCCCGCTGCAACTGCGCCAGGGCCACGTTGTAATCGAACCGCGCCGACAATTCGGCCGTCTGCGCGCGGGTCAGGTCCAGTTGGCTCTGGAGCAGTTCGAGTTGGCTCGTCAGCCCGATCTCGAAGCTGGCGGTCGTCAGTTTCAGCGATTGCTGGGCGAGTTGGACGTTGGCCGTTTGCGTTTGGATTTGCTCCTCGGCTTTCTGCAGGTCGCGATAGGCCCGCAGCACGTCAGCCTCAATGGTGCGGCGGATCCCGTCGTACGAAGTCTCGGCGGCGCTGATGCGGGCCCGCGTGGCGTTCAGCCGGCCTTTCGTAGCCAAGCCGTCGAAGAGATGCCAGCTCACCTGCACGCCGGCGACGTAGCCATTGTAGTAGTCGGCGGGCAGGGTGCGGTCGGGTTCGCTCACCGCGTCGTACCCGCCAAACACGTCGATATGCGGCAGCAGTTCGCTGCGGTCGACGGCCAGTTGCCGTTTCTGGACCTTGATATCGTTTTCGCGGGCCGTAAGCTCGGGACGCTGGATGAGCGCGCGCTCCAGGCAGTCGTTCACCTCCAGGGACGTCTTCTCGTAGGTCAGTTCGCCGGCCACGTCGAACGGCACATGGTCCTGATCGATGGAATAAGGAATCGCGAGCAGTTCGCTCAACCGCAGATACGAATTGCGGAGCCGGTTCCGTGAATCGACCAGCGCGGACCGTTCCAAAGCCAGATTCACCTCGGCACGCAGGACGTTGAGTTTCTGGCCGGTGCCGACCTCGAGCCGGGCGCGTTCGTTCTTCACCTGCTCGCTGAGGAAATTCACGGCCTGTTCGTGGACGGCTACATCGGACTGGTTGCGGAGGATGTCGTAGAACGCGATACGCACGTCCAGGATGACCTGGTCAACCGTGGCCTGGTAGTCGAGCAATCGGGACGCCTTTTGCAGGCGCGCGATGTCCATCTGTCCGCGCACGGCCCCGCCGGAATAGACCGTTTCGGTCAGGCGAAGGTATACGCTCCAGATGAACGGGCGCCGGTTCGGGCTGGCCCCGGCGAGCGTGGCGTACCGGGATTCGAGTTCCTGGTAATTGCCATAACTGGTGAGGCTCGGGAGGAACCCGGCCCGGGCCTCGACGATGGCCCCCGCGGCTTCTTCGAGCCGTTTCCGGGCGACGAGCGCATCGGAGTTCTGACGCAGTGCCAGATCGATGCACTGCGACAGTGTGTAGTGCGGGCGCGACTCGGCTTGGACGACGTTGGAAAACACGTCGGGTTGCGCCCGCGCACACCAGGTGCCTCCGAACGCGATGATCAGCCCCGACACCAATGTCGGGGTCAGCCCCCCAACTTTTCCTCGCAGCGGCAAAGTGCCGTCAGTTTTAATGACAAACCGTTCCTTTGCCAACGACTTTCGCCGCGCGGGCGCTTCACTTGTTATCGACACCTTACGAATCGCAAGCACGACAAACGGCTGGAGCCGGAGCCGCAATCTGGGCTATGATGCCGCGGGACGGATTGTCACCCAGAGTGTCAACGGCGTCGTGCATACCAACGTCTACGACAAGACCGATCAACTGCTCGGCAGCAGCGGGTCATACGCATACACCGCGACGTATGATCCCGTGGGCAATCGGCAGACTGCCGATGGGTGGACGTACAGTGTGAACAACCTCAACCAGTACACCCAGCGCGCGCAATCGGGCGCGACCAACAACGTGACCTACGACGACAATGGGAACGTGGCCAGTTTCCTTGGCCTGAGCATGTCACACGACAGCCAGGGGCAATTGGTCTACGAGGACAGAGCCCGGGTCTGGCTGGACTACGATTACCGGCGGTTGCGGGTGGAAGAATCCCAAGAGTTCTCCGACGATGACTGGGAGTACACCAGCTTCACCTACGATGCGCGCGGGAATCTGCTGGATCGCAACGTGGATTATGGGGAGACCGAGTACGTCTACGCCGATGGGATGGACGAAGCGGTGCTGGTGCGCACGGGCGATGGCTACGGGATGGATCTGTACGCACTGGTGGCCGATCATCTGGGCACGGTGGTGGCGGTCGTCACCGATACGGGAGACGCCTTGTTCAGCAGCGATTATCGTCCGTTTGGAGACGAGCCGGTCTCGTCAGCGTTCGGCGACGGGTTTAGCACGCTGGGGTTCACGGGCCGGGAGTACGACGAGAACATGGGCCTGTACTACTACCGCAACCGCTGGTACTCGACCGAGTTGGGCCGGTTTCTGGAGCCGGATCCGATTGGACACGGTCCAGTCGCTATTAGAACCGGTGCGTTACAGAAGATGCTGGCGAACTACGTCGGAGGACCCTTCGATGGGCAGCAGGCAGGTAAGAAGATCGGCATGATCGCTCAAGTCTCAACCCGTGTTAGCGGGAGGGGGATACTTGGGCCAGTTGAGAGTCCGAATGTATACAACTATGTCGGGAACAACCCGGTGGGGAGAACTGATCCTAACGGGGAGTGCTTCATTTGCGGGGTTCTAGTAATAGGCGGGTTCATTGGCTTCATTGCATGGTTCTATGTGGAGGTATTGTCTCCTCCCAATGAAGAAACTCAGCCAAACACGCCGGAAACCCCATCTTCCCCAACCGAGAACATGCCACCGCCCACGAGTCCTTGTCCCCCATAAAATGTTAACGGGATTGCCACGATCGCGTGAGGACATAATGAGAACGGTCATCGGTTCGTCAGGCACAATCCCCGCACTCTTCCTGTTGCTGAGGGAATCACACCGCGCGACACTTCGAGCCGGATGGTCGAGGCCTTTACTGTTAGTCTTTCTGTGCTTGGTAATTACGTTTGGGCTGGGGGCCTTACTCAATACGCATGACACTCCAAAATGTGACCAAAGGCAGTGTGTTGCCCAGAGCGCTATCGTACGGTCGTTGGAGCGACGGCTGGAGGTGGCCTCGTCTTGGGAGGTTCAAGAGAACTCCTGAATATTTTGGGAGTCGACTACCTTGAGGATTTGCTATGGATAAAAAGGTGGGAATAACGTGCGTTAGCACGTCAGGTCGCGGGCGGGTGCAAAGTTGGAGTTCTTGCTATGAATAACACGATCCGTGCGGTGTGTTTTATCCTAGGCATCACTGGCGGGCTGCTCTTGTGTATGGCATGGATTGGGGTCAAGCGTTGCGATGTTCCACGTTGGACGTTGCACTTGTGCGGCTTGATGGGGGTTCTTTTCATTTGTTGGGGCGGCTGTGGACTTGTTCAATTCTATTGGTCGTCACACATTACGCGGCGCTCTGTTTACATGCTGGAGCATTATCGCCTCACCTCTGGCGGTGTTGCCGCGGGATTGTTCATTGCGTTGTGTATCAGCGGGCAGCTTCACCGCCTCGTCAAGAAAAGACCTGATGCGGGGGACAGAGCTGACAAAGCGTGAGACCCCGCAAAGGAAGGGAAGTCTAACACTGCTGTCCAAAATAATCTGATTTTGGACAGATAGCGGCTGTATTTCGGCCTGTTTTCATTGGTCTGAGGCCTGCCTCAGGATGAGGTTGTCTGTCGTTGTGGCTGGA
>Ga0335081_10001304_pt1 | contig 39763 bp, 43 predicted proteins | sample Lox_Sample_35_FD_206713 | JGI IMG/M metagenome (GOLD analysis project Ga0335081, IMG submission 206713) | Soil microbial communities from Loxahatchee National Wildlife Refuge, Florida, United States - Lox_Sample_3.5 | ecosystem: Environmental > Terrestrial > Soil > Wetlands | place: USA...
AGGTCAGGGCATCGGTTAAGAAAATCTGCGACAAGTGTAAGATTGTGAAGCGAAAAGGGGTGATCCGGGTGATCTGTGAAAACCCCAAACATAAACAACGGCAGGGCTAGACTCAGACAGTGGAAGGTCGATAGAGGAGAGTGGTTCAAAACCACCGCCCGCTTTCTACTCTCCACTTTCGAGTAAAGGAGTGAATCATGGCACGTATTGCAGGGGTCGATCTTCCGAAGGATAAACGGGTGGAGATCGCCCTCACGTATATCTTTGGCATTGGGAGACCATCGGCGAATAAGATTCTTAAGAAGACGGACATTAACAAAGACACCAAAGTGAATAAGCTCACCGAGACCGAGGTGGTTCGCATCCGAGATGTGATCGACCAGGAATACAAGGTGGAGGGAGATCTCCGGCGAGATGTCGCCACCAACATCAAACGATTGATGGATATCGGCTCTTACCGAGGACTCCGTCATCGAAAATCTCTGCCCGTGCACGGTCAAAGGACCCACACCAACGCCCGGACTCGAAAAGGACCACGCCGAGCCATTATCGGAAAGAAGAAGGAAAAGGAGTAAAGGAGGGATTATGCCCAAGGGGCAGACGGTAAAGAAAAAGAAGGTCAAGAAGAATATTCAGGTTGGGGTCGCTCACATCCAGGCGACGTTCAACAATACCATCATCACCATCACCGATCCCGAAGGAAATGTGATCACCTGGTCCAGCGCCGGCACGCAAGGGTTCAAGGGCTCCCGGAAAAGCACCCCCTTTGCCGCGCAGATGGCGGCGGATGACGCTGCCAAGAAGGCCATGGAGCAAGGCGTCCGATCGATTGATGTCTACGTGAAGGGACCGGGAGCCGGAAGGGAATCCGCGCTGCGATCCCTCCAGGCAGCCGGCTTGAAAGTCCACCTCATTAAGGATGTCACGCCGATCCCTCACAATGGATGTCGCCCCCCAAAGCGAAGAAGAGTATAGAACGGAGGTCTGTGGACACAGCCCCACCGTCTCCTCTTCTCTTCGGAGGAGGGGCGGGAGGGAGTAGAGGAAACCAGGAGGTTAGCGTTGGCAAGATACACGAAATCGAATTGTCGGCTTTGCCGGAGGGAGAATCTCAAACTCTTTCTCAAAGGAGAGAGATGCTATACGGAGAAGTGTGCGTATGACCGGAGAAATTATCCCCCCGGACAACACGGCCAGTCCCGGAAAAAGTTCTCAGATTACGGAACGCAGCTTCGGGAAAAGCAGAAAGTGAAAAGGATCTACGGAATTCTGGAAAACCAGTTCCGCAACATTTTTAAGGAGGCGGATCGACAGAAGGGGATTACAGGGGAGACCCTGCTCGCTCTTCTGGAAAGGAGATTGGACAACATCGTTTACCGGCTCGGTTTCTCCAATTCAAGAGACGAAGCCCGGCAGCTCGTTCGGCATAACCATTTCCTGGTCAATCAGTCCAAAGTGAACATTCCTTCCTATCTGGTCAAGCCAGGGGACGTGATCGAACTCCGGGAGAAGAGCAAGAAGATTGTACGTATCCTAGAAGCCTTGGAAGGAGTTGCTCGACGAGGGGTGCCTCAATGGCTGGAATTGGATAAAGATCAGATGAAGGGGAATATGAAGAGTTTTCCTGTCCGCGAGGACATCACCCTCCCCATTCAGGAGAAGTTGATCGTCGAGTTGTACTCAAAGTGATTTGGAGGCGATATGCAGAAAAGCTGGAAAGACCTGATTCGACCCAAGCGGTTGGAAGTAGAAAAAGAGACACTGACACCTTTTTATGGAAAGTTCACGGCGGAGCCTTTTGAAAGAGGCTTTGGCATTACCATCGGGAATTCCCTTCGACGAATCCTCCTCTCTTCCCTGCAAGGAGGGGCGATTACATCGCTTAAAGTTGACGGCGTATTGCATGAGTTTTCAACGATCCCCGGAACCAAAGAAGACATCACCGAGATCATCCTCAACCTCAAAGAGGTGAGGCTGAAACTTCATACCGAAGGTCCAAAAACCGTCCGGGTAAAGGCAGAAGGTCCCAAGGTCCTCAAGGCAGGGGATATCCTTACGGGTGACGCGGTAGAAATCCTGAACCCAGACCACTATATCGCCACGCTTTCGAAGGACGCCAAGCTCTCCATGGAGATGGTGGTGAAGATGGGAAGGGGATATATCCCAGCGGAGCGGAATAAGGAAGAGGGGCAACCGATCGGAACCATCCCCATGGACGCCATCTTTTCTCCGATCAAGAAAGTGAATTACACCGTGACCAATGCCCGGGTGGGACAGATCACCGATTATGATAAGCTGATCCTGGAAGTCTGGACCGATGGAAGTTTGAATCCGGAAGAAGCCGTCGCTTATTCGGCGAAGATTCTCAAAGAGCAACTTTCTATCTTCATCACCTTTGAGGAAGAAGAGGAAGAAGTCTCCTACGCTGAAGACGAGGAGCACAAGGAAGCGTTTAATGAGAACCTTCTTCGAAGCGTGGATGAATTAGAGCTCTCCGTCCGGTCCGCCAACTGCTTGAAGCATGCGAACATCAAGCTGATCGGCGATCTGGTTCAGAAGACAGAGGCGGAGATCCTGGCCACCAAGAACTTCGGCCGGAAGTCCCTCAACGAGATCAAGGAGATTCTGGCGGACATGGGCCTTAATTTGGGAATGAAATTGGACAATTGGCCTCCTAAAAAATCTGAAGAGGAGATGGAATCAGGAGCCATTGGATAGGAGCAGGGAATGAGGCATCGTGTTGCAGGTAGAAAATTAAGTCGCCACACCCAGCACCGGGAGCTGATGTTTCGCAATATGTTGGCCTCGTTGCTTCAGCATGAACGAATCAAAACCACTCTGGCCAAGGGAAAAGAGCTTCGAAGCTGGGCCGATAAAATCATCACTTTGGGAAAACAGGGAACACTCCATGCCAGAAGGCGAGCCTTTGCCCTTCTCCGGGACAAGGGGATCGTTAAGAAACTTTTCGACGAGATCGCTCCGAAGCTGAAGGACCGACAGGGAGGTTATACCCGGGTATATAAATTGGGATGGCGGCAGGGAGATGCGGCCCCCCTCTCCCTCGTGGAACTCGTCACGTTTGCACATCCCGAGGAGAAAAAGAAATCGACCGTGGCAAAAGCCAAGGAAGCCCTTGGGAAGGTGACTTCCAAAAAGAAGGAAAAGGCAGAAAAGAAGGAAAAGGCAGAAAAGAAGGAGAAGACCGAAGGGAAAGCAAAAGAAAAGCCGAAGGAGAAGGTAAAAGAGAAAGAAGAAAAGAAGGTCAAGAAAGAGGAGAAGGAGGCTTCCAAGGCAACAAAGAAAAAAGAGCCGAAGAAAAAATCTTCGCCGGAGAAAAGCAAAGAGAATAAATAAGGCGGCCGCCTCTCTTTTTCTAACAAAAAACCCAGGGGTTGCAAAAACTGCAACCTCTTTTTTTATTCGGTGACAACGACCGGTGAACTACCGGTCCGGATCAGCCTCAGCTGAATTTTGACGAGCCGGCCGCAGAACCGCAGGAAGAGGACGACTCCGACCCTTTGGAAGAGCAAAAGCCCGAGAGGATCTTCTCAGGTTTCGTCGCCCCACAGGCAGGGCAAATCAAAGATTCCCCACCCTCGTTGAGCTTCTGGAATCTCTCAAAAATGACCTCACATTTGCGACATCGATATTCATAGATGGGCATGGCTCCCTCCAATTGGAGATGGAAGATTGTCGATTGTCGATTGAAAAACCTAAAATCTAAAATTTGAAATCCGGAATCTAATTCTGTACGACTTCATATCCTGCATCGCTGACGGCCTTCTCAATCCGGCCGGACGCAATCTCCTTCGTATTATCAAACCGCACTTCTCCTTTGGCAAGGTCGACCTGAACGTTTTTGATTCCTTCCAACTGGCCCAGCGCCTTCGTGACGGACATCACGCAATGCTGGCAGCTCATCCCTTTCACTTTTAGAACAGTCGCCATTTTTTCTCCCTCCTTTTTAAAGGCTCCGACCTTCAATCTGTCTCTTCAGGTCTGCCAATTGCCTCGCCAGATCATCTACCGTCGCCGTCCCCTTTCTCGTCTCCGAGACCCTTGTTGCCAAAACGTCATTCATCTTTGTTCCTCCTTGTCTCTATGCGTATTGCAAAATGGATCCTTTGTTATGCCCAGTCGATATACCGTGAGACAGCCTTTTGAAAATCCTTCAGGGCTCCTCGACTGGCGCCCTTCTTCTCTTCCGTTTTGTCCAGGCATTCTTCCATATACGTTTTAACAACGACCGTCCCCACCTTTTTCATCGCAGCCGTGGCCGCCGCGACTTGGGTCAGGACGTCCGCACAGGGAACACCTTCCTCGACCATTCTCTGAAGGCCGCGGATCTGGCCTTCAATTCTCCGTAATCTCAACAGGACGTCTTTTTTTTCCGATTCCATACTATACCCCCCTACGGTAATTAAAATAACCCGTTCTCTTCTTATTGTCAAGAGAAAAAGGGAGTCCATCGTCACCTCAAAAGCGACGGTTGGGGTTCTCTGCCCGATCCCAACCAGGACCATAGGCTTTCTTCATTTTTCGTTGACAAGCAGACGCTGTTCATTTAACCTGAGACGAATCGTTGAAAAAAGAGGAGAGGATCGATGCGAATCAAAGCCAATGGCATTCAGATTCATTACAAGCTTTCAGGAAAAAAAGGCGCCGCGACGGTCATGCTGAGCCATTCTCTGGGTTCCAGCCTGCTCATGTGGGATCCCCAGATAGAGGCGTTGAACGCTTCCTTTCAGGTACTCCGGTATGACATTCGTGGCCACGGCGCAAGCGACGCTCCTTCAGGACCCTACACCCTGGAGCTTCTGGCGGAGGATGTCGTCGGTTTGCTGGATGGCTTGGGGAAGGGTCAAGTACACTTTGTGGGGTTGTCGATGGGCGGGATGATCGGTCAATGCCTCGCCTTGAACCATCCACAACGTCTGAAGAGCCTCACCTTGTGCGATACTTCTTCGATCGTCCCCGCAGAAGCACAGCCGATCTGGCAAGAGCGTTCGGATAAGGTGCGGGAGAGGGGAATGGAGGCACTCTTCGAAGAAACCCTGGAGCGCTGGTTCACTCAGGCCTTCCTCAGACAGAACCCTCCCATCGTGCAGTTGATCCGCAAGCAGGTCCTCGCCACCCCTGTGGCAGGTTATCTGGGCTGCGTGGAGGCGATTCGGAGGCTTAATTATTTGGATCGTATTCCCGAGATCAGGACTCCTACGCTGATCATCGTAGGAGAAGATGACCCTGGAATGCCGGTTCCTTCTGCCGAAGGCATGCACCAGCGGATCGCTGGCTCAAGGCTGGCGGTGCTGCCCTCCGCTCGGCACCTTTCTAATGTGGAGCAGGCCGGAGCTTTTAATGCGGCTCTATTAGAATTCTTGAAGGGCCAATAATCTACAGGCTGTTGAATAACGCCCAACTGCGGCGTTCCCCTCATCCTTCGTCGTGGCAGCGTACATTCCAAGTACGCCTTTGGCCGACTCACAAACTCGTCGGCGTGGCAAGAAGTAGCTCCTTATTCGTCGCAACGCCACCCTCAAGATTGCCTGCCTGAACGGCAGGTGAAAGGCTCGCGGGCCTCGCATCCGCGGATTTTTGACCAGCCTGAAAAAAAAGGAGATTTTCAACAGACGGTCTATCGGGGGCCCGGTTCATTATTCCTATTTCCTTGCCTATTCGACTGTTTTCAGCGCTTTCGCGAGATGCTGGTTCGCCTGGGAGATTTTCTCGATCGCCCCTTCGATCTCGGTCTTTACTGAATCCAATCCCAGGCCAGCCGCCGTTTGAGCCCATTTTTTGTACTCACCTCGATGGCTCTCGTTGTGTTCGATCCAGTGCTCGATGACGACAGACAGCTTCTTCTTTTCATCCATGCTTGACTCCTCCCGACACGCTCCGATCTCTCCTCGATAAAAGGCTACTTTTTCTCCCAGCGCGCGGCCACAAAGGCCCCTGTGTCCAAACCTCTTCGCTTTCCCTCATCCTCTATGGCAACTGCCTTCTCTGGCTCCTCGCCCTTCTGAAAATGGACCGCCGTCCTCACGACGCCGTCAGCAGACGTCAGGGAGCGCAATTCGTCAGGGGACCGAAAGATCGCCTTCGCAAACAAGCTATGTCCTTCTTTTGCCTCCACTGCCCTGCGCAAAACCCAAGGGCTCAGGCTGTTCAGGGTCGCCACGACAATGCAGCCTCCCCTCTTTGTTACACGGAAGAGTTCCCCTACGGCTTCTTTTCCGTTTTCGATAAATTCAAGGGCAGTGACCGAGACGACTTTGTCAAAGGCCCCTCTCGGGAAAGGCAAATGGAGCATGTCTCCCGAAACCCTCAGGAAGGGGTACCCTTCAAGCTTTCTTCCTGCTTGCACGAGCATGGGAAAGGATAGATCCAACCCGATGACCCTGGAACCCGCCGAGAGCGTCTCCAGCGTGAAGATCCCCGTCCCACACCCGGCATCGAGGATGATTTCGCCTTGGGCGGGCCTTAAAAGGTCGAGCATCAATTCAGCTTCAACCTTTCTTATCAGGGAACCGATGGATGTGGTGAACCACTTGTCATAGGCCTCAGGCCACTCGTCAAAAAGCTGGGTCTTCTCCTTGCGGCGCATACTAAGAAGCTTATCATTGGTTTTTGCAGAGGTCAATGAGGGGAGCCTCATTGACCTCTCCCAGTGTTTTTCAATGTACACAATAGCTATCGGCGCAGAGAGGCGGGTTTCCGAATCTTGAGGACGCGGCTATGATTGGAGGTTGGATGAGACGACTTCGGTATCAAGAAACAGAACTGGCTAAGGGTCAGGGACTCTTTCCCGAGATCGTTTAAAAGGTAGCCGCCCTGCCCTCGCCGAAGCGGCTTCGCGCAGGCAGGCCTAAAGCTTCTCCAACCGCCCCTTCGTGCCCTGATTGATGAGAGTCTCTGTTCCAGAGATTGGTCCATTTTCGCCCGCAATCAGGGTAGGTCCTCGGAAAGGCTTCATCAGGTCCGCTCGAAATACAGGATTTTTTGACTTTAAATACAGGCTTGACCTTATTTACCCGGATTTATTCCCAGGAGAAAATACCGGAGTATCAGCAGAAAGATCCGCTTGAAGTTCAGGTAGGACGATGGAACTCTATTTGGAATAGAGAGGAGGAGGGCAGAACGAGGGAGGGTTTTTCCCCGTAAGAAAAAAAGGAGGGTGATCCCTATGAAGAATCAGGACAACATTGATAAAATAAGAGATATGGTGAACCAGCTGATTAAGACCGAAAAGGAAGTCGTTAATCTCACAGAGAAGGCCATTAAGAAAGCAAAAAATCCGACGATCAAATATCTGTTGCGGGGGATTCAATACGACTCGCGCAAACACGCTGATTTCGGCGCAGCCGCCCTCGAAATCCTGAAGTTCAAAACGATTGTGGGGACAAAGGAAAGGAAAGAGGTCCTGGCCTTATTGAGCAAGCATAGCGCGATCGAGAGAAAACACAGGGAGTTCGTTTCCGAGATTAAGTACCTGACAAAGACGCCCGCGCTTCAATACCTCTTCGAACAGATCTGGGGGGATGAGAAGAAGCATCATATGATTCTTGAAACCATCATGACCAAGCGGTTTGAGAAAGATCCGGAAGCCCAGTGGGGATTTTTGCTGGGATACTGAGACTTCGTGAATGGCCCTTTCCTTCGGGCAAATCAAACCTGAAAAATCTCTTGTTCGACCGGAGTGAGCACTTCATAACCTCCGGCGGTGACGACGACGGTGTTCTCAATCCCCACGGAACCTTCCCCCGGAAAAACGATTTTAGGCTCCACCGCAAACGTCATTCCTTCTTCGAGAGGATAGGAATGCCCGTGCGCAAGGAAGGGCGGCTCGCCTAGCTCCAGGCCGATGCCGTGTCCGACGAAGCGGGTCTGGAGACCCGGGGGGCCCAGATAACTGTCCCTGTAGCCCAGCTTCTCCGCCAGCTGAAGAGTTCCTAGAAAGATCGTTTCACAATCCTCGCCAGGCCGGGCATTTTCCAGAACGGCATCGTGGATCTCCTTGCATGCCTTGTACGCGTCGATGAATTTCTGCTCCATCTTCCCGACGGAAAACATCCGGGTCTCGTCTGCTTGATATCCGTGATAACACGTTCCAAAGTCCACCAGGATCGGTTCATGCGCTTTCATCACCTTGGCGCTCGCTCCGACCGGAAAGGCCGGCGAAAGCCCCAGACCCCCCATGGGAGAATCCGACTGGCTTACGATGCCTCCTGTAAGACCGCTCAGCACGTGCCAGGTGTAGGCCTCGTAATTGAGCGACCTGACTCTGAGAAGCCCTTCATGGCCGTATCTTTTGGCCACGGCTTCCAGGAGACCGCTGAACTCTATCTCCGTCATCCCCTCTTTGAGAACCCTTCTCGCCTCCTGGTAGACCTTCTTCCCGATCTCTCCCGCCTGCCTCATCAGGTCGATCTCAAACAGAGATTTTATCTTCCGTGCTTCTCGCAAAATGGATGTGGCGTCCATGAACGGGAGGCCCGGAAAAAATTCCTGGAACTTGAAGTAATCTTTCACCGGGAGGATATCCAGCTCGAGGCCGAGGCTCTGGGCAAGCCTGCCGTGATGGGCCTGAATCAGAGAAGGCATCTCCCGAATCGATCTCAATCCAACGACCTCTCTGATCGGCGATTCCACCCTGGCCCGCTCGAGTTCCCTTTTGATCATGAGCAAGGGCTTTCCTTCCAGCGGAATGAAGAGAAAACCGTCCTGGGTCGTTCCCGAGAGATAATAAAGATTCATTTTTTGAACGACCAGCAATCCCTCCATCGCGCTCTCTCTCATGGCCGTTCTGATTTTGGCCAGGCGGCCCTCAATCTCCTGAGGAGGCGTGTACCGGAAGCCGAGCGATCGGCCCAGCTTTCGCAACTCCAGTCTCACCCAGTCCTTGTGATCCATCTTCTCTTCCTTTCCGGTCAAATTCACCCTGGAAACCATATATTCTTTTTACAAAATTCCTGGGACATTGTAAAATGGAATATCCAAGGCTTCCCGCCGATGGGGGCGGGTTGCCAGAGTTCCTACGCGAAAGAGGCTAACGAGATGGAAGACCTGGAGAAGCGGATCAATCAGTTGGCTCAATGGATGTTCGAGGCGAGCAATATCGTTGTATTGACCGGGGCGGGCATCAGTTCTGAAGCAATCCCTCCTGAATTTCGAGGGACAGAGGGCGCCTGGACAGGACAGGCAAAAGGGTTCCCGTCCAAATTCAGGCTCTTCACCTCGGTTGAACCGAACGCGGGCCATCAAGCGATCGCCGAGCTGCAGGACCTAGGCAAATTAAAATTTCTCATCACCCAGAATGTGGACAATCTCCATTTACGGTCAGGGATTCGGCCGGAGTTGCTGGCGGAATTGCATGGCAATGTCGCGAGGTTCCGATGTCAACGATGCCAAAAACAGGTGGCGAAGTCCCTCGGGATGGAAGTCTGTTCCTGCGGGGGGAAGCTGATTTCGAGCGTCATCAATTTCGGAGATCCCCTTCCCCAAAAAGATTTGGAGGATTCCTTCTGGCATTCAAGTCAATGTGATCTTTTTATCGTCGTCGGTTCGAGTCTCGTCGTCGGTCCCGCAAATGAATTGCCCGAAATCGCCCTGAGGGGGAGGGCCCGCCTGGTCGTGATCAATCAGGGAGAAACCCCTGTGGACAGCAGGTGCCATCTCCGTTTTGGAGAAAGCATTGAAGAAGTCCTTCCTCCGGCTGTGCGCTTGCTGAAAGAGCTCATGATGAAACGCTAAACCGCCAGATCCTTGGTTGCAGACAGGTATCGAGTGAGGGGAAGCGTCAATAAGACGACCGAAGCGATGGCGATGAGGGAGAAGGAGAGTCCGAAAAAATCCGTGAAGAGTCCGTAAACCATCGGGGCAACGGCGCCCGAACCGAGAGTGATCGCGTAGTAAAGGCCATATCCCCGGGAACGGCCGACCGGGGCGATCATCTCCGCGACCGTGGCATAGAGAACCGAAGAGGTGCCGTTTAAGACAACTCCGACGATGGGGAGGGTCAACCAGGTCAGCGAAGAAGGAGACCAGATTAAGGAAAAAATTCCTGCAGAGGTCAGGATCTCCGTACCGATCACCATCGCAATGACCCCAAATTTCTCAGCTAGAATTCCACAGACAAACTTTCCCACCGCGCCGCCTGCGAAAAGCAGGGTGAGGGCGAAGCCCACCTGAGCGATTGGAATCCCCTTTCGGAGAAGAAGAAATGGAAGGAAAGTGAGCAGCGCGGTCCGCGTCGTAATATCGATGATCCCGATGGTCAGGAGAAACGAAAACCCCCTCAGGTTCTGGATTCCCCAGTTCTTCTTTTCGGCATGAGACTTTTCCCGGGGCGCTGAGAAGGAAGAATCCCTCTCTTTCTCCCTGGCCGCCATCCAGAGGACGGCCCCTGCTCCGACTGCAAGGACAGAGAGAGCCAAGATAGCCCGGCGCCAACCCCAAAGGTTAATCATAAACGCCAGCAGGAACGGCATACAGACCTTTCCCACATCGCCGGAAAAATTATAGGTTCCCATAGCCGCCCGGCGGCCCGAAACTTCGAAGACCCTCGACAGGAGAGAAGAGCTCAACCCGTGCTGCCCTCCGCCCGTTGCCTTTGCAAAAATAAGCGAGATGACGATGGCCGGAAAAGTGTGAACCCAGCTCAGAAGCAGGAACCCGCCGGCTAATCCGAAAGTTCCGGCAGCGATCACGGTTAACTCGCCGATCCGTTCGCCCACGAAACTCAACGGAACCTGAAACAGGCCCATAGTCCCAGAAAAGACCCCTTTCAGTAACCCCACCTGGCCGAAGGAAAGACCCAATTCTCCGGCAACAAAAGGAAGAATGAGATACAACGAATCTGTAAAACCATCGTCGATAAAATGGAAGGCGGAAAAAGAAAAAAGAGACCGAGCCTTCTCCCCTTTTTCAGAATTCATCTTGTTTACGGTTCCTTCGACGTGATGCTTCAGGATGAAAGGAAACTAAGATAACAGGCTTGAATTGTCAACCTTCTGACTGTGCTGTGGCGGCAGAAGGTTTCAGCGGGGGAAATGTGATCATTCACTGTCCCGGGGAGGTTTGATGGGTTGAAATTTAGCTTGGCTTTAGCCGCGCGAAACGGATGCTTCCACAGGTTAACGACAAATTGCTGCAATACTCGGAAGTCGAGGATAAGGCTTGCGATCTGCGGGGCATGTAACCCATTCGTCGAAACGCGCTGTTACCTCTGCCCTATGCGGCCTTTTGCAAAGTCACACGCATGCCGGCTCTCGTTGCAAGAGTGATTAGCATTTCGAGGCTGAATCTTTCCCATTTGCCTCTGATCAGGTCTGAAACCCTGGATTGACGAACGCCGAAGAGTTCCGCAGCCTTCGCTTGAGTTAGTCTCCTGGCTTTGATAACCTTCCGGAGATCTGCCATAAGATCAGCTCGCATCTGAAGAATTGCAGCTTCATCGGGAGAATACCCGAGATCCACAAACACGTTCCCAGAGGACCTAGTAACAGCTTTAGTCATAAGTTCCCTCCAATCTGCCTGTAGCGATGGCGCGCCAAAGCGATATCACGTTGGCTCGTTCTTCGCGTTTTCTTTTGAAATGCATGAAGCACATAAACCGCATCGCGAAACCTAGCCGCATAGACGACTCGCCACTCGCCCAAAACGTGGATACGGATTTCGCTCACGCCAGGACCGATTGCCTGCATTGGTTTTCAATCGGTTGGCTCGAGCCCGTTTTGAACCGCACGAAGCTCGAACCCTGCCGCACGACGAGCTTCATTGGGAAAGTTCCGAAGATCATCAAGGCTTGATCCTACGAAATTCAGTGGCTTCATAGGCACCGCTATATTATATAAGTTTTTATATATTTGGCAAGCCCAATGATCAAGGTCTCGCAAATCCCTGCCATACTCAGGAGCTGAGGATTACGCTTGAATCCAGCGGACGGAGAAGCTGGTCAACTGCAACGGAATGTTCGGTTTGCCTTTATTTATGAGTCTGCTGATTGTGGAAGTACTGGCTTGATATCGATTACGGGCGTCCCATGAATCGCTTCTATAGGCCCCACTCTTAATCTATTCCCCGTGACTTCCAATACCGTAACTCGGTGTAGGCCAAGCGGATTGGGTCTATCGGGAGACCGTGTCGCAAAGACCCCTCTCAAAGGCCTGTTCTTATCCCCGCGGGGGTGCACCTTCAATATGTCGCGTCGAGCCTCGTGAAACCATGTGATCAAGATAATTTCATTGCCCGCCGCAATACCTTCGAGCCCGTCTGCAACCGTTGCGCTCACCTCGAGCCATGCGTCTGGCGCGCCTTCGTTGCCCTGATGGGGTGCCGCCTCGCAACGGGTTAGCTCGGAGCATATGATTCCAATTGGTTCGATCATATAGCTGGTTTTCGTCATATTCCGTTCCTCTTTGATGGTTGCCCCTCTCTCTTCGCCTCCGTCACCTGAGGCCTAGTATTGTTTCCTATTGCGGTGCATTGTTTTCCTACTAACACCTTTCAGCTTTTCAACATGCCCCATTTGAACCATGAATCTTTTGCTCATTTCTGATGGTAGTATGCGCCATTTTAGAAAATTATGGAATAGAAAGAGGAGGGAACATTTGGGCGGGAGGTGTTCATATCTTAAAGGAATAATCATTTCATGCCGATATAGGATTAGGACGTTATTGGGAAGTAGGGTATTTTATGGGATTAGAAACTGAAACGAACCTTTCTGTAGAGAATCTCCTTCTTCATCGCTTGCAATCCGGCTACTGCTTACCTCCGCTTTCTCCTGTGGCAACGAGGTTGATGGATTTGGCTTCCGATGACGCCTGCTCTGTCCCCGAGCTGGCTCGGTTGATCGAACAAGATCCGTCTCTGGCTGTCTCGCTTCTTAAACTGGCCAACAGTGCTTTCTTCGGAAGCTTACAGCCTGTGAGCACTCTCCCCCAAGCCATTCTAAGGATCGGTTTTCAGCAACTTAGGGTGATGGCGCTCTCCTTGTCACTCAAAGAAGCTTTCCCCATGGGGAAGAAGGGTTCCTTTAATTATGAGGGGTTCTGGCGTATCTCCCTTTATAGGGCCCTTCTGGCCAGAGGTATTTCCCAGCAGGTGAAGACGTGCGACCCTGAGGAGGCGTTCGTGGCAGCCTTGATCCTTGAAATAGGAGTCTTGATCGTCCACAGTCTCTTTATCGAAGGGAAAGGGGAAGGGTACTCTTACGACTGGTTTCCTCTTGAGCGATCCCTGGCTTGGGAACAGGAACATTATGGGATTCACCACCGAAGGATTGGAGAGATCGCCCTTCAATACTGGAAGTTTCCGGACAAGATAATTGCTTGTCAGAAGGTTTTCGGAAGAGAAGCCACGGACGGGAATACTTCCCTCATTAAACTGTGCGACACGGCAAGGCGGTGGGCAGAGCAGTTGTTTTCCGAGGCAGCAGATTTCCATCTCCTTTTCCTTGACGTCAGTCAAATCTTCGGTCTCGACGAGGACACTGCGAACGATATCGTGGCAAAAGCATTTGAGCAGGTGGAGGAAGTCTCAAAGATGTTACGGGTGAGGGTGGATCGGGAAAGCGATCTTCTCAGTCTGATGGAAAAAGCCAACCGTGCTCTCGGCAAGCTTTCGGAGAGGGCCTCCAGCCGTTTTCTTCAGAAATCCCTTCCAAGTTTTGAAGGTCTAGGCCAAGAAGATATCCCGAAGGAAAATGTCGATTATATTCTTCAAACGGTGGCGCATGAAATCAGAAATCCCTTGGTCGCGGTGACCGGGTTCGCGAAGAGGTTATCCACCCTGATAGACCCTTCTTCTAAGGGAGGAGAATACGTGGATGTGATTCTCCGCGAATCCAAGAGATTGGAAGAAGCCCTGTCAAAGATGACCAGCCAAACAGAACCCGGGGTATGACCGAAGAAGCTCTTCCGTCACCTCAACAGACGCAAGCCGTCTCTGAACAGAACGAACGCAAAGACAAGTAACGCGATTCCAAGGACACGCATGATATAGACATACGCCCTTCCCGTCAAGAAGTGTTTTGATTTTCCCACCACAATTGCCAGGAAACACTTGGATCCGACCAGGCATCCCAGGAAACTGCCGACAAAGAGGAAAGGAGCGGCATAACTTTCTGCAAATCCCCTGATGATCGTCGGTGCGCCGATGGTGATCCAGAACACATAAGGATTGGGACTGAGCGCATTCACGAGGGCTCCCTTGATGAAAGAGTACGGGACCTCCTTATCCGCCAGATTCACTTCCACTCCTTTGGCCTTCATGCTTTTGAACGCCAGATAAACCAGGAAGAGCCCACCCAGGATGGATACGCCGCCAAGAATGACCTGGTAGTTGGAAAACCGATTCAGAAGAAATGTCGAAACGAGCAGAATCGGAAAATCGGTTACCAGGGGAGCAACGGCGACTTTGATCCCTTCCTTAGGACCATACTTGACGGCCTGCGAGATAACCAAGGTAATGAGAGGTCCTGGAGAAAAACCAGAGTATAATCCCAGGGCCACGCCCGCGCTTAAAAACGCAATCACACTTGTCCAGCCTCCTATCCCACGACAGGGTCATGCTTCGCACCATTTCGCATGATGAGGTTTCATGCGAAGCTACTCGCACAGCTTTCTCCCCAACGGCGAACAGCGGAAGGGGAGGGGGCGTGCGAAAATCGCGGGACATCCTGTCGTGAAGGTGGGTGATTCTTGGTTCAAACAGACACAAAAAAGGCAGGGCTCTACTGACCCTGCCTCTGCTTTTTGTGGATCGTGTGCTAGACGGAAGGCCATTTGCCAACGGATAATACCGGATAGCCGGCTTTCTCCAAATCTTTAACAATGGGCTCGTAGTTTTCTGTTTTGATGCGAACGGCAGCAATCCTTTTCTCTTCGACCAGAAAAGAGGCAGAGACAATGCTGATTACATCCACATGATGTTTTTTGAAGACTTCAAGTATTCCTGCCATTGCGCCCGCTTTATCTTCAAAGGCAACCGAGAGGCGCGTCCCTTTTTGCTTGAGTCCAAAGATATCCACAAAGTGGGCCAGAGCATCCGTCTCTGTAAAGATCCCGTAAAGCTTCCCTTCATCAATCACTGGAAGGCACCCGATCTTGTGATCGTGCATCAGTTGGAGGGCTTCCTCGATCAGAGTATCCGGATTAATCGTGATCACCTTTTCCTTGGGTACCATAAACTCTGAGACTTTAAGGGATCCGAGGAGATCCGTGAGTTCCTTGACACTTAGCGCGGCAACGTCGGATGGGCCTGCTGCGCGAATATCGTTCTCGGTCACGATTCCCAGCAACCGATTCTCATGATCAACTACCGGCAGATGCCGGATGCCTTTGTCATGGATGAGGCTTCGTGCCTCAAAAAAGGATGCATCGGGACCGATGGTCACCGGATTTCTTCGTATTCTCTCCCTCATAAATCCTTGGTAGTGAATGGCCATGATATTCTTCTCCGTTCCGGCTCTGGCTAAGAAGTTTTCTTTTTGGTGGAAGGGGCAGGCTTTCCTTTGGAATCGCCGGAAGCTCCCTTCATGGCCTCCAGCCTCTTTTTTGCCATTTCCGCTTGATCAGAACGCGGGAATTTTTCGATGACCCGTTTGAAAAGATTTCTGGCATTTGCCTTATCCCCTAACTCCAGGAAGGCAAGACCCTGTTTGAATAAGGCAGCTGGGACTTTGCTTCCTTCCGGATATTTGGTAATCGTTTTTTCATACTCCAGGATGGCCTTCTCAAAATCCTTTTTCTGATAATAGGTTTCTCCAATCCAGAACTGTGCGTGGCCGGAGAGTTCGGTGTTGGGATACTGCTTAAGGAAGACCTCAAATTTCTTTCGGGCTCCCTCCATGTCTCCCTTCTGAAAGGCCTCATAGGCCACTTTGTACATATTCCCCATCCCCGGGGAGGTCCCTTTTCCTTCAGGAGAAGCCTCCTTGGCCGGAGCCGGCTTTTCGGACTCGGCCTGTTTGACTTTGCCTTCCATGCCCTTCAGACGATCCTCCATCTCCTTGATTTTCTCATCCTGGGCCTTGCTCTTCTCTTCGAGGTTCTTTCGTCTCTCTTCCAGAGCCTTCAGCCGGCCTTCGACATCCTCTTTCACACGGCCAATCTCCTTGGAGGGCCTGTTGAGATAATCCTTATATTCCTCGACGCCTGTCGAGAGGGTTCGAATTTCAGATTGCAGGTTCTCGATCCGGAAAAGAAGGTCAGTCCGAAGCTTCTGGTTCTCAGCCGAAAGGGCTGAAATCTTATTGTCCAAAGCTTTGTTTTCCCTTTGAAGCGTGTTGAGATTGGAATAAATTTTATCGACCTCGTTGTCTAGAATTCGTACGTCCCGAACGGATGCGCATCCCAAGAGAAAGACCCCGATGGAAAGAACGATCCCCATTTTCATTCTGACGAATGTTTTCAAATTTCCCTCCTTGAATGCCCGTCTTCGGGAAGGATCGGGGATCCCCCGAGGATCGGCCCGATGAAGCTATTTGGACAACACGATGAAATGAGCTCTCCGGTTGGTAGCCCACGCCTGCTCATTATGCCCCTTGTCCAACGGCTTCTCTTTACCGTAACTGATCGTCAGAATACGGTCCGAAGGAATGCCGAGGAAGACGAGATATTTTTTCGTGTTGTTGGCCCTTCTCTCCCCGAGAGCGAGATTGTACTCGACCGTTCCCCTTTCATCACAATGACCTTCAATTTGGATCTTTACCGAGGGGTTCTTTTTCAGGAAAACGCTATTTTCTCTTAGGATTTCCTCATCCCCCCGACGGATATCATATTTGTCAAAATCAAAGTGGATGTCTTTGAGCAGTTTACTCTCGAAGACCTCCCCTTCGATCCCAGGCTCTTTCTTGGCGACGAGACTTTTTTCCAGCTCTCCGCCCGCAGGCATCTTGGCTTCCTGTTCCTTGAGCCTTGCAGATTCTCTTTCTTTCGCCTCTCTTGCTGCCCGTTCGCTTTCAAGCCTCGCTGCCTCTTCTGATCTCTGCGCCGCAGACTCGTCTCTATTAATGACGACTTGTTTCTTAGGGCATCCGGTCAAGAATAGCCCGAGGCAGACGACGATAGGAATGACAATGCTAGAGAATCTCTTCACCATGATCAACCTCCTTTAAAAGCGATTTGGACATCTCTCTTTTTGCAAATGGAACAAACGAAATGGGCTTGACTTACCTTCTTTCGCTTTGGTCTGATTCCATTCCGGCATGCTCGGCCAGATTCAGGGGAGCATGGAGAAGACCGCTCCTCCCTGACAAAAAAAGAACATGACCTTCAGGTTTTGGCCCTCCATCGTCTCCACCAGTGTTTGTGCCGATTCATGAATGAAAGCGAACTTCTTTTTCCTAAACTGTCCTGAACCGTGTATCATCTTCCCCTGAACAGGGTTTGGGGGGGGCACAAAATATCTCCATACCAACATATCGAATCCTGAACGATCTGTCAACCGATTTATGTTGAAAAATTGAAATTGCTCGGCGAACGGGCAAGGTTCCTATTGTGGAACTGTCGGAATGGAAAGAGAAAAAACTCACGTTCGAAAAAGGAAGCGGGGAGGGCTCCTCCCCGCTTCGACTGGAATCGATGATCGTTAGGGCAGGAAAGACGTTACTTGGTTAATCCCATCAGTTTGACAACTTGCCGGGCATTTTCGAAATCTTCGCTGATCATCTGTTTCAGCTCTGCCGGCGGCTTATAATTTGGGATAATATGCATATTCTGCAGTTTGGTCAGAACCTCCGGATTATTTGCCGCTTTTTCAATGGCGGGAACCAGCACCTTCTTTGCTTCTTCTGGAATTCCTGCGGGCGCGAGGAACGCGAAGAAGGTCAACGGAAGGCCACGTTTGTACCCCATCTCTTGCAACGTCAGGCCTCCCGGCAGGCCAACCACTTTCTGGTCAAGCAGCAACGGTCTTACCTTACCCGATTTGAAATGGGGATAGGTGATGGCGACCGCTGTAAACGAAGATTCGGTATGGCCTCCGAGAAGAGCCGTGAGGGCAGGCATGGCCCCCTTAAAGGGGATCATCGTAATATCCGCGCCGGTTACAGATTTAACAATCTCGATTCTAAAATGGTTGATGGAACCGATGCCCAACGTTCCGCAGCGAAACTTTCCCGGATTCTTCTTCGAATAGTCAACCACCTCGGCAAAATTCTTCCACGGGGCTTCTGTCAAGACCCAAATGCCATCTGGGAAGGTGACGTGAAGGCCAAGAGGATCGAAATCTCGAAGGGTGTTGTACGGAGTCTCCTCCGGGCTAAAAGCCGGATTGTAGACCAAACCTGACGAGTTACTGTAAAGGAGCGTATAACCATCTTTCCTTGCCTTGGCCACAAAGTCCGTGCCCACCGAGGCGCCTCCACCCGGCTTGTTGATGACAACGACCGGAACTTTGAGAATCTTTTCCAATTCTTCAATGGCGACCCTTCCCGCGATGTCCAAGGCATCTCCGGGCGCCCCGGGGATGATCACCTGAATGGTATGCGTCGGGTAGGTCTCCGCCTGAATGGGCGAAACTTCAAAAAATAGCACCGAAGCGATCAAAACACAACCCAGAAAGAAAACCTGACGTCCTTTTTTCATTTCAACTCCTCCTTTGCTCGCGACGCCAATCGTGAGACCGTCCCCGCGAGCGGTGCTTCCGTTTCGTTCTGGCTTCGAATATACAAGTCCAGTTCGTAATTGTCAATGCATATGCATGTACTCGTCCATCATTGTAAGATCATTCCTATCATGAGGATGAAGAGATAGGCATCGATGGAGCCCCACGCCAAGGCCCGTGAGGTTGAACGCGTTGACTTTGGAGGCGAAAATCGACTTCAACGATCCATCACTGAGAAAAGCGCTCCCACACGAGGGGACGGTTTTCCTTAGATCGAACAAAGTTTTTTCTTGACAACAAAATAGCGTTGGTTCATAATGCAACCGGTATCTCGTATTGCAATATCCTATTTCACAATGTGAAAATTCATCCGGTATCCCGAATTGTCTCCAACAGGAAAGGATTGCTTTTAAATTGTCAAAGCTAAATCTGGGAATCAAATACCTAAAGATAGAGAGGGAGCCAACATGGGAAAAAAAATGGGAAGAAGAGAATTTCTCGGGAAGACCGCCCTTGGAGCTCTGGCGGTCACGGCGGGTGTGCAGGCAGGCCTCCGGAAGGGGGAGGCTGTCGCCCAGACGGCTGCCAGCACCAAGGGAACGGGGATGAAGAAGATCTGCATTGAAGAGCATTGGCGCAACTCGGAGATCGTGGGTTTGAATCTCGAATGGGCGAAGACGAAAAACACACCTTCATCGGTCAATATGAAGGCGGTTCCGCACGCAGGGGCGGGCCTCGTCGATTTTGAGAAAATCCGCCTTCCCCTCATGGATCATCTCGCCATCGGCATGCAAGTGATCGCGTGCAGTTCTCCGGGGTTCCAGGGAGTCAACGACGCCAGCGTCTCCGTGGCCACGGCAAAGCGGTTTAATGACCAGCAGGCGGAGATCATTCAGAAGTACGTGGGCCGATTCGCAGGATGGGCGAATTTGCCGACGCAGGACCCGAAAGCGGCCGCCGATGAACTCGAACGGTGTGTCAAACAGCTCGGATTCAAGGGGACGATGATCCAGGGGCACACGAACTGGGAGTATCTTGACGAGAAGAAATTCTGGGTGATCTGGGAGCGCGCCGAAGCCCTTGACGTCCCGATCTACCTCCACGTCGCCGAGCCGTCGCCGGAGGGAAGAAAAATCTATGAAGGACACTCCGAACTGATGGGGCCCGTCTGGAGTTGGGTCGCCGAGACGGCTACACACGCCCTGCGCATCGTCGGAGGAGGCGTGTTCGACGCCTTCCCGAAGTCGCGCCTCATCCTCGGGCATCTGGGCGAAACGCTTCCGTACCTGCTTGACCGCCTGGACGAAGGGTATGTCATGGCGTATAAGACCAGGACCCTGAATCGAAAGCTTTCGGAATATGTCAGAGAGAATATCTACGTCACGACGAGCGGCCGATATAGGCCCGAGGCGCTGATCTGCGCTATCAGCGCGATGGGGGCCGACCACGTTCTTTTCGCCGCTGATTATCCCTATGCGGGGATGAAGGAGGCGGTTGCAGACGTTGAGAGGACGCCGATCAGCGACTCGGACAAAGAAAAAATTTATCATCTCAATGCAGAACGATTATTGAAAGTCTGATGAAGGAAGGGGGCAGGAGAGATTCAACGATCGATGACCAACGGCACAGCGATCAACGACCCTTTCTTGACGAGCCTTCTTCCCTTGGCAGGCAATATTTCAGGTTACAAAAACCTATTTCATGATGCGATAACCCGATGCTTCCGAACAAACCAAACGCAGTAGAAAAAGCTCTAGAAATCCTCATGGCTTTTAGTCCCACGAATCTTGAACTGGGAACAACCGACCTGAACCGGATGACAGGTTTCCATATGGCCACGGTGAGCCGGACGATTCAACTCCTGACCCGAAAGGGGTTTCTTCAGCAGAATCCCATCACACGCAAATTCAGGCTCGGACTCTCCATTTTTTCCCTCGGACAAACAGCCATGGAATCGGTCAGCGAGGGATTAACCAACGTCGCCATGCCGGTACTCGGACAGCTTGGGAAGAAACTGGGAGAGACCGTGGTGATCGAGATGGTTTCCGGCACCCAGGGGATTATCACCTCCGTTGTTCAAGGGGCCAAGGCGTCCAGCATCCGAGGACATGTCGGCGGCAGAGTTGCCGTCCATGCAGGGGCGGGCACAAAAACCATCCTCGCGTATTCCGAGCGAGAAGCGGTGGAGGATATTCTAAAAAACAAATTGTCCCGTCTCACACACAAGACCATTACCGATCCCGAAAAATTCAGAAGACACATCCTAAAGATAAGAAAACAAGGCGTCGGTTTTTGTCAGGAAGAAATTGATATTGGCATCAACGCCATCGGGGTGCCTATTTTCAATTATAAGAATGAACCTGCAGGGTCTGTGGTTGTCATCGGGCCTTCTCCAAGGATTAAATGCGAATTGAAATCACCCATGGTCGCCGAGCTGAGAAAGTCGGCCTCTGAAATTGAAGCTCAACTTTTCCATGAACAATCTAAGGAAAAGGAGAGCCAATTCGGAAACAGAAGTTCATGAGGAATTAAAAAACCCAGAGAGCCAAGACGGCCATCGGGATAGATTCACGGATAAAAAATTGATGGCATCGATGCTTCCGACTTTCATCATTCAAGCCCTTCACGGGCTGGTTTATGGGATGTTGCTATTCTTTGTCGCCTCGGGGTTTAGTCTCGTCTTCGGAATGATGGGGGTGCTCAACATCGCCCACACCGGATTTTATATGGTGGGAGCCTATGTGGGCTACACCGTTTTCGCGAAGACGGGCAATTTCTGGCTTGCTTTGGTCATCGCTCCGATCGTTGTCGGTCTTCTGGGAGCTCTCGTCGAACGGTTTTTTCTCAAGAAAGTCCATGCCTTCGGCCATGCCTATGAGCTTCTCATCACGCTGGGAATTTTCTTCGTCATCGGAGAAGTCGTGAAATGGATCTGGGGAAATTTCACTCAGCCTTCACGCATTCCTCCTGCCCTTTCAGGATCGGTTCACATCACCGGGCTGACCTATCCGGATTATCGGTTATTCGTTCTTCTGATTTCCTTCGCTGCGCTGTTTGCTCTCTTGTATATTTTCATGAAGACTCGTGTCGGCATTGCCATTCGGGCCGCCGTATCCGATGCGGATATGGTCAATTGCCTAGGTATTAATGTTTCCAGACTTTTTCTGTATGTTTTTTCAGGGGGGGCCGCGCTGGCTGGTTTGGCTGGAGTTGTGGCGGGACCTTTTCTGAGCACCCATCCGGCAATGGGAATTGACATGCTGGCCGACCTTTTCGTTGTCGTTGTGGTTGGAGGATTGGGAAGCCTTGGGGGAACATTTGTGGCCTCCCTGATGATTGGCGAGCTTCAATCTTTCGGCGTCCTATTTATTCCTCAGCTTGCCCTTGTATTCCAATTTCTTCTCATGGCCGTCGTGCTGATGATCAGGCCTGCCGGACTTTTCGGAGAAAAGGTGTGAAAGGAATAACGCTTCGCCAGTGTGTTCTTCTCATCGGGGCGATTATTCTTGTCCTGCTCGCCCCCCTCTTTTTGAAGATTGTTCAAATACGGATGCTGAACGAAGTCATTTACTTCTCCCTCTTTGCGGTCAGCTTCAATCTCCTATTCGGTTATGCCGGCCTCCTCTCCTGTGGCCATGCGGCGTATTTCGGGATCGGCGCCTATACCACGGCGATCCTCCTAAAACGTATCGTCGAAATACCTCTGCTCCTGGCAATCCTGGGGTCGGGAATCGCAGCGGCCATCGGCGGGGTGATCATCGGCTTCTTCTGCGTCAGGCGCAAGGCGAGTTACTTTGTCTTATTGACAATGGCTTTCAATCAACTGGTCTGGGCCCTCGCATGGAAATGGCGCAGCCTGACCGGTGGCGATGACGGGATAGGGGGATTCGTCCCCAAAAGCACGAAATTGGGAATCGTGACACTCGACCTGTCGAAGGGAGGCACGGTCTATTGCCTTTCAGCCGTCATCGTCATGTTTTTTCTTTTTCTGATCTGGTATCTTTTGAGGACGCCCTTCGGTAACACCATCCGGGCGATTAAGGTCAATGAGGACCGCCCTGAATTTCTCGGATATAACGTCAATTTTTCGAAACTTTTGCTCTTTACGATGGCGGCGTTCTTGGCGGGTGTCGCAGGAAGTCTCTATGCCCTGTTCCAGGATTTCGTAGCCACAAGCTCCATAGACCTAGCAATGGCCACCCAAGTCATCATGATGACCATCCTCGGAGGAACGGGATCCTTTCTGGGGCCGGTATTAGGAGCGGGTATCTTTGTCTACTTTACCGATTGGATCAGTCACTTGACGGATCGATGGGAATTCATATTGGGAGCTTTTTTCATCATTCTGGTTCTCTATTTCCATCGAGGGGCCATCGGACTGATTCCGAAAAAATTGAAATCACTATTCGTCTCTGCAAAGCATCAGTAAGCATCATTATGCCGATTCTCGATATTCAGGGTTTACAAAAGGATTTCAGCGGACTGAAGGTGATTTTTGGGATCGACCTGGCGATAGAGCAAGGAGAGAGACATGCCGTGATCGGTCCGAACGGGGCCGGCAAGTCAACTCTTTTTAATCTCATCACAGGCAAGTATATCCCCACGCGGGGGAAAATCTTATTTAAAGATATAGACATCACGGGCCTTCCTCCTCACAAAATCTCGCATTTAGGCGTTGCCCGCTCATTCCAGATCACGAATATCTTCCGCAGCATGACCGTCTTTGAGAATATTCGTAATGCCATTCTCTCTAAGAGAAAACTTCATTACAACCTTTTCTCAACGCTTTCAAAAATAGATGGCCTCCCAGAAGAGATAGAGAGAGTGATGTCTCTGGTCGGCCTGGCCACGAAAAGAAATGAAATCGCAGGAGAGCTTTCCTATGGTCATCAGCGCGCCCTGGAGATGGCCCTGACCATTTCAATGGATCCGGACCTGATCCTTTTGGATGAGCCAACCGCTGGAATGTCTAAAGGAGAAACCATGGAGATGGTTGAACTCATCGGGAAGGTGACTCAAGGGAAGACCCTTATCATCGTTGAGCATGATATGGATGTAGTCTTCAGGCTCGCCAATCGGATCACGGTGATCTATTACGGAAAAGTCCTGGCCTCTGGCTCCCCTGGGCAGATTCGGAATGATCCGCAAGTGAAAGATGCTTATCTGGGCCAAGAGGAAGAGTAATCGATGCTTTTAGAGATCATCGATCTTGACACTTATTATGGTGAGAGCCATGTACTCCAGGGAATCAGCCTGACCGCGGACGTAGGAGAAATTGTCTGTCTCCTCGGAAGAAATGGCGTGGGCAAGACCACAACTCTCAGATCGATCATCGGCCTGGTGATCCCCCGCTCCGGGTCCATTCTTTTTAACGGGGTAAAAATATCGGGATGGCCTCCTTATGAAATTGCCAACCACGGCGTGGGATACGTCCCTGAGGAGAGAAGAATCTTTCCGAGGCTGACGGTGAGGGAAAATCTCTTGATCGGCATCAAACCCCGACAGAAAAAAGACAAAGAGAGTTGGACCATCGAAAAAGCCTACGACTATTTCCCCGGGTTAAAGGATCGCGACCGGCAGAAGGGGGTCTTTCTCTCAGGCGGAGAGCAACAAATGCTGACCATGGCGAGGGCGCTCATGGGAAACCCGCGTATCCTACTTCTAGATGAGCCCACAGAGGGTCTTGGCCCAAAAATCGTGGAAACGGTGAAAAAGGTGATCCTCGACATCCATCACCTTGGAATGGCGATTCTCCTTGTAGAACAGAACATGAAGGTTGCTCTCAAGATCGCGGGCAGGTTTTATGTCATGAGTAAGGGGACGATCGTCTTTCAAGGGACTGCGCGCGAAGTGCAAGAAGCCCATGAAATTCGCAAGAAATATATTGAGGTCTAAAGGAGGTGAAAAGAGAAAACCGGCTGAAGTATACATGACGGCAGAAGGTTATGCGCAACAACGGGGTGGGGGCGACTTTAGTCGCCCATGGGGAGGCTGAAGCCCCCCTACCCGGTGCGTGTCATGCGCAATGATTTATGTCGTTATGTATAGATAAATCACTACAGTGATTTCATATTCAACGAAGGAGGTTTTAACATGCCTAAAATGAAGAGGTTGGGTCTGATCGTGTTATGCAGTTTATTCATCTCTGCGTTCATCATTTCCTGGGAGGCTCCGGCCAGGGCTGCCGACGGCAAAATTGTGATTGGAATGGTCGATGCTATCTCCGGCCCGTTTAAGGCTTCTGGCGACCGTTTTCAACTTGGCGCAAAATACGCGGTGGATGAAATCAATGCAAAGGGAGGACTTCTTGGCAAGCAGGTGACACTGGTCGTGGAAGATAGCTCTTTTAAGCCCGATGTGGCCGTGAGGAAAACGACTAAACTGATCCTCGAGGATAAGGCGGATATCCTCATCGGTTGTCTCGGAAGTCATGTCTTCTTGGCCATGATGAAAGCGGCTGAAAAATATAAGGTGGTTGCGGTCAATCCGAACTCCGAAGCGGCAAGCATCACCGGAAGCGAGTTCAACCCCTATGTGTTCAGAACTACCCCGACCACCGGCCAGCGGACCGCCGCCACGATTGCCTATTTCGCTAAGTACAGCAAATTTAAAAAGTTCTATATTCTTTGTCAGGATGCGTCATTGGGCCGTGAAGCGGGTGAGGGATTCAAACAAAATTTGAAGAAAATTCCAGACGCGCAGCTTGTCGGGGAAGATTACCATCCTGTTGCCTTGAAGGATTTCGCCCCCTACATCAGCAAGGTCATCGCCTCCGGCGCAGAGGTGATTTTAACGACCAATTTCGGCCCGGATTTGGGAAACCTGATCAAGACCGAAGGCCAGCTCGGCTGCAAAGCGGTCACAGGAGGAGGCTATTTGTTTGACCCGGTCATCATGCAAGACGTAAAAGAAGCGGGCCTGGGTCATCTGGTCGTTCATCATAGCCTCATTGACCTCGGAAACCCCATCCAAAAGAAGTTTGTTAAAGATTTTCAGGAGAAGAACAAGGACCTGGATAAAGTTTTTTACAGCCCGGTATTCGGCGTAAACGACTATTACTACGGCATGCAATGGATGTTTGATGCGATCAAAAAAGCCGGGACCACCGATTCGGCGAAACTGATTCAAACCTGGGAAGGGGCAAGCTTCAATATGCCATGGGGCAAAGTAACCATGAGGGCTTGCGACCACCAGATCATTACCCCGTACAAGGCGGCGCTTATTGTAAAAGATAATGAATTTTTCTCATTCCCCTATACGGGCAAACCGGTTGTTATTCCGGAGGAAGAGATCACCGTGCCACCGTCACAGACCGGAAATGCGAGATGTAAATAGGGAGTTTTATTGACTGCAAAAAAGGTCAGACAGACAAACCACAAAGCAAAAAGAAAGGAGCAGTAAGAATGGAGATCAAGAAGTTTCAATGGAAGGGTAAATGGACAGGGGTGAATGTGTATCCCATCACAGTTTTTACTGAGGATCTGAAAGTGGATTATGATGCGATGCGGTCTTTTTTTCGCTTCCTGGTGAAGGCAGGGGTCTCCGGTATCGGCGTAAACGGACATACGGGAGAAGGAGAATGCCTGACGAGAGAAGAAAGGATCAAAGTGATTCAGATCGCCCGCGAGGAAATACAGGGAAAGATTCCAATCTGCACCGGGATCCACAAGCACACGATCGATGAAGGCGTTGAAGAGGCCAAGGCGTTGGAGAAGGCAGGCGCGGATACGGTCATGATTCTCGCCCCAGGTTATTATCTGCTCAATACGATGGAAGATCCTAGATATGGGGTCGAGTATCATAAAGCCATTGCCAGGGCGGTGAACATCCCGGTGGTCATGCACCAGTCTTACGATCATCAAGGGGCGTGTGAATATCCTACCGAAGCGTTTGCAAAGCTCTTCAGGGAGATCGACAATCTCGTGGCGGTCAAACTGGCGAACGGATGGGATACACGGTGGCTCAAGCTGGAGGCGGATATGCAGGCCCTCCGGGCGGTGGGTCGCGAGAATATCTCTCTTTTTCCCGGGACGACATCGATGATGACCTTTTTATGGGGATGCGACGGGGTTTTCTCAGGGTACGCATGCTTCGATCCTCATGGCCTGATCGATTTGTGGAATGCAGTTCAGAAAGGGGATCTCTTCGAGGCCCGGAAGATTCACTTCAACCGCATCCGTCCGCTGGAAGAGGTCATTTATGTCAGACCCATGGTGGACCTCATCACAAAGTATAAAGAGGTTTGTTGCTGGACGGGGCTGATTCCAAGGGCAACCGTAAAGCATCGGCTGCCGCTGCTGCCAGAAGTCAGACGGAAACTTTACGAAGGATTGAAGAAGACACATCTGAAGGTCGTGAGGGATTTCGAATAAGGACCCTTGACGGAATGATCCTGATGCCCGGGCGCGGGGAAGTGGATTCTCCTTTGCCCCGCGCCGGGTTCATTTGCAAACGAAGAGGAGGATGAATATTAATGATGAAATATCGGAAATCGGAAGCGAGAGAGTATGCACGGAAGCGTATGAAGGGTCTCTGGGGTGCCACACTGACGCCCTTTACTCCGGACTACAAGATTGACGAATCAGGCTTCAGGCGGAACCTTCGCCACTGCATCGACGAGCTGCAGATGGAGGGGATGTTTCTGAACGGTCTGATGGGGGAGGCTTTCAATCAGACGATCGCCGAGCGAAAGAGGATCATGGATATCGCTATGGAAGAGGCTAAAGAGGACATGGTCATCATGCCCTATACCTCGGATTTCTCGGTGGAGAATACGCTGGAGCTGACCAAATATGCCGAGAGCATCGGCGCGGAGTTTGCTATCATCATCAACCCTTTGTTCTACTTTGGTGCCATGACGGAAGAGGGTGTTTTTCAGTATTTTAAGTATATTGCGGACAGGGTGAACATCGCCATTGCACTTTTCAACCAAGTGGCGCATGGTTATCTGATGAGCCCCAAGCTCATCAGCAGGCTCGCGGAGATTGAAACGATTGTTGCGGTTAAGGACATTGCGCCGGCGCCCGACATTTCATTGGCGAGGGCTCTTTGCAAGGATAACTTTATCATCAGTGATGCGGATACCGAGGACAACTGGTTGATCAATCTAAGCGTGAATGGCCAGCCGGCATTGATCGCCAATCCGATGCCTTTCGTCATGCAAAGTAAGAAACTGAAGTTGATGAAGGAATACACGGAGGCAGCGACGAGGGGAGAGATGGTCAAAGCCTGGGAAGCTTACAGGAGGCTGGCGCCCATTCGAAAGGCATTAGCGAAGGTGACTCCCGCCGGTAAGAAGCAGGCGACGTTTAAATACTGGACGCAGTTTTTGGGGATGGCAGGAGGAGATGGCCGGGTTCGGATGCCGATGCAGGAGTTGACCAGCCAGGAGAAACAGGCCATAGAGGCGGCCGTCAAAAGCACGGAACTCATGTGACGGGAAACACGGATGGTTTAGATGGAAGATCATTGACCCTTCCCTAACGCAAAAGTACGGAGAATGACGGAACCCGCAGGAAGGGGAGCGTAAGTGGCAGCAGTCAGAGGTAGCCGTTTGACAAAAAGGAGGAAGAAGCGATGAAAAAAAGGTTGTACGTGGCAATTTGGATCGTTGTGACCATTAGTCTAATCCTGTTGGGCTCTTCTGTCTCTCAGGCCCAGGGGAAGGGACCGATTAAGGTTGGTTTCATTACCGCTCTATCAGGTCCCGCAGCCGCAAACGGAAAGGACATGTTGTCAGGTCTCCAACTTTATCTTGAAGAAATCGGATACCAAGTGGCTGGCCGAAAGATAGAACTGATTACGGAGGACGACGAGGCACTTCCAACAACAGCCCTGACAAAAGCAAGAAAGTTGGTAGAGAAGGATGGTGTCCATGTGATGACCGGGGTCTTGTCAACAGCCTCTGGTTATGCGCTCGCCCCTTATCTTGACTCCAAGGAGATGCCTACGACCTATCCTGTTGTGAGTGGGGACGACCTCACCCAGAGAAAACCTGCCAAATGGATTGTACGAACGGGCTATTCTTCCAGCCAGCCCCTTCATCCTTTCGGGGAATATGCATACAAAGTCTTAAAGTACAGGAATATCGATGTCATCGGATTGGATTACGCTTTTGGGTGGGAGGCGGTAGGGGGATTTCAGAGAACGTTTGAAGAACTGGGGGGAAAGATTCTTCAAAAAATGTGGGTTCCTGTAACCGTCACGGATTTAAGTCCCTATCTCCCGCAGTTCTCAAAAAAGGCCGATGCAGTACTCGCCATACTCTCCGGCCGTTCCGGGATGCAGTTTATTAAACAATATCAGGATTATGGGCTTAAAGCCAAATTTCCTGTTCTGAGTTTGATTCTCACAGATGAGCACGCCCTTCCTTCCATGGGCGATGAGGCGCTGGGCATCATCTCCGCCCTCCATTACAGTGAAGCCCTTGACAACCCAGCTAACAAGAAATTCGTTAAGGCCTTCCGTGAGAAGGCAAAGAAACCTGCATCCTGCTTCTCGGAGGGTGCCTATACTGGAGTTCGATGGCTTGTGGAAGGTATTAAGGCAGTCAATGGGGATGTTGAGGACAGGGCGAAGTTACTGGAGGCTCTGAAGAAAGTGAACATTCAAAACGTTCCTCGCGGGCCGATGAAATTGGACGCCTATATGAACCCCATTCAGAATATTTACATTCGGAAAGTGGAGAAGGTAGAAGGACATCTTCAGAATACGATAATCCATACTTACCCCAATGTTTCTCAATTCTGGACGTACAAACCGGAAGAATTCTTGAAACAACCTGTCTATTCCCGCGATTATTCTTTCTCTAAACCGTAGAAGATGAAGGGGCATCCACGCGGGAAGTAAAGGTATCAATGGAAACGTTACATTTTCTGGCCATTTAGCCGATTGACCTTGCTCGCACCAAGGACAAAGCAAATGAGGCAGTTCAAAGGAGGGAAGATCGATGAAGGAGACAAAGACAAAGAAGGAGTATGACCCGCTTCAAAATCATCATGAGATCCCAGGAGTCACTCCAGAAATGATTGACTGGTTCTGGGATAATATGGAAAAGGCTTATTTCCTCTGGGCCCCGGATGAGCACGTTTCCTTCACCTGGGAAATCCCGCCGACCCAGAATGGACATGTTGGGGCCATTCATATCGTCCGAGAGGTTGAACCTCCGATGCCGGAAAAGACACTGAGAATGCGTTTTGAGTCTCCTAAAGTATGCCCCATTCCCCTGATCTATCGTCATGCTGTAGTTATAGGACGCCTTGCACCGGATGGCCCTGCGGTTGGCGGTGAGCCTATTTCTTACACCATGCATGAGTATGAAGCGTCGCCTGGTGGTACCCGAATGCGTTCAACATATATGCTGGAGAAAGGTTGGAGTGCAGAAGCCCGGGAAGCTTTGAGCAATCATAACAAACGGGAGTCTCTGGGGTTTCCCAGATTCTTGCCGCAGTTATATCAACTCTACCAGGTGATCAAGAATCCGAAATTGAATGTGCCCTGTTGCCTGAAATATGATCCTAAGACCCTGGAGTACATTAAATAGGCGTTCAAGCTTATGGTGTACCAGTTTACGAACTGAGCGAGTCTTATGTCCTTATTCGACCTGGCACATTGGAAGATTGGGCCGGCTTTGATGAGGGCCAAGAATTGAGGGAGGAGTCGTGAACAAGCGTGTCTTGATTCTCAATATTACCAGTATGAATGAACTGCCGCTGATGGAGCGCTGGTTGCTCCGGGACCATATCTCGGAGAACTTGAGCCGCACCGCTCCGTTCCTGTCGCGTTACCTGAGCTACCGGGTCGTGCCTGCTCCTCCGGAAGCCGTCCCTTACGGGTACTATAACTGGCGGGTCACGGAGCTCTGGATGCGCGAACCATTGCCGCTCGGTGGAACTCTGACAGCCACCTTCCCTCCGGGTTATGACAAGATTGTTGTTGGACAGGAAGGTAAGCCCCCATATGCTACGGAATGGGACGGACAACCGGACGGACCACATCCCCCTGCCATCTGCATTGTCCCGGTCCGGCCCACGGAAGACTTCTTGGGGTCTGACCTGAAACTGACAGATAAGACGATTCTTCGATGGGTGATTGCGTTCAAATACCCTCAAGGAGTTCCGTTGAAGGAAGGGGAGGATTGGTTTCTCAATATACATTCGAAGGAGGTCCTTCAACAGCCGGGAATCATACGATACTATAGCCACCGTGCGGTTGAGTCTCCCTTTCCGTGGCACCGGTTGGCCGAGCAGTGGTATGAGAATTTTGACGGCTGGCGCAAATCGGTCATTGATTCCCCGCCTTCCTACACGAAACCGCCATGGGCGAAGTATCAAACATATCCCTTCCTGGAGCCCTACTCGGATTTTGTCAGTACGTTTATTTTGGAGAGTCCCACCAACGATTTCTTGACAGACTACCATGGATATATCACAGCTGTGTGAGCGGTACGGACGAAATATAACCTGAAAATTACCGGAAACAGATTCTCTCCATAGTAAAACAGAGGTGAAGGATAAAGAAGGAGGTCGCTGCCGTGAAAGTACTTGGGATTAGTTGTGGTCGGAAACTTGGAAATTCCGAAATCATGGTCAAAGAGGCCCTCATGGGAGCCGAGGAACTGGGGGCTAAGGTTGAGATTATTCGCTTGCATGATCTGAGCATAAAACCTTGCACTGGATGTGAATCGTGCCGGATAAGAGAGCTAAAAGAGGGTGGGATGTGTGCGAAGTGTATCATCGAGGACGATGATATGCCCTTCTTCGTCGAGAAACTACTCGAATGTGACGGCGCCATCGTGGCTGCACCGATTTTCCATCTGATGCCGCCCGGCTTTCTGACCATGATAGGAAATAGGATGGCGATTGTCGGGACGAGATTTCGTCAGAAACCTCATTATAGCGCTCATATTATGGTCGGTGGGACAGATTGGATCAGTCTGGCATTGCCTCTGATGGCGATTTTTCTGCCCCATGACTTCAAACTCGTTGACCAGATGGTCGTTACCTATATCCCAAGACCTGGTCAAATTTTGTTGAACGAGGAGGCCATGAAAAGAGCTAGAGGGTTGGGTTGCAACATCGCAGAGGCGATCAAGCGTCCCTCCAGTGAAATGAAGTACGTAGGTACCTCAGATGCTCGGACTTGCCCCTTATGCCACCAGAACTTACTTGTGGTGAAGGAACATTTTGCTGAATGTCCCTTATGCGGCATTCAAGGGAAAATAGAACTAGCCGGGAGTGAAGTAAGGGTTGTCTTTGATGAAGACGGGATTAAGCGTGACCGCTGGTCGCCGGTCATGATGACAAAGCACCTGAGCGAGGTGCAACGGGGCCATAAGATGTACGAAGAGAGAAAGGTGGAGTTGAATCAAAAGCTCGAAATCTATAAGACGTACCTACCTTTTACGCTCCCGCCAAAAAGGGGTAGCAAGACTCCAAAGAAATAATTCCTTTGATGTATAGAACAAACCCAAAAAAGGTGGGTCAATATATTGAGACTGTTGTTTTGCCACAACTGAAGGTTTTTGATATAACGGCGGAAATGCTCATATGAAAGAAATCGGGAGCTTACGACATAAGGATACAACCAAATATGTCTCTTGCGGATATCACTGCATCAGGCAGTGTATCCTGAAGGTTCATATTCGGGACGGACGCATTGTAGCTTGTGAACCGGATGATACCATCAACCCTGGTATTCCCCGGGAAGACGGATATCTCCCTGAAGAAATGATCAATCGGGGCATGGTGCAAGTCCGCCCCTGTGTTAAAGGGTATGCACAGGCCAGCATGATCTATGACCCGAACAGGGTAAAGTCTCCGATGAAGCGCGCGGGCAAGAGAGGAGAAGGGAAATTTGTCAGAATCTCGTGGGATGAAGCGCTGGACACGATCACGAACAAACTGCTGGAGATAAAAAGCAATTATGGCCCCTTTTCCATTATGCACCAGCCCTACAGCTATCGAGGTGGCTGCAGTTTTCCCCTTGCTCCGTGGTTGGGCGCAGGAATAGGAATGTGGGGGGGACACTCGGCAGGCGGATGGATGGAGCCTAAAGACTGGGTGCTGGGCGTCCCGGGCATCGAGAAGGACCTTCTTCAGGATGAAGTCAACGTATTCAACTCAAAACTCATCGTCCTCTGGGGGAGCAACCATGTCTCGACTTTAAGTTGTGCCTGGGAATATAACCTGCTTCGCGCGAAAGAGAAGGGTATCCCGATCATCTGTATCGAACCTCGCTACACGCCATCCGTAGAACTCTTTGCCGACCAGTGGATCCCCATAAGGCCTACCACGGACGTGGCGATGATGATTGCCATGGCCAATGTCTGGTTCAAGGAGGACCTCTGCGATAAAGAGTTTATTGCAAAATGGGTTGAACCGGAAGGGCTGAGCCGATGGCGTGCCTACGTGCTGGGCACGTCCGATGGCACCGATAAAACGCCGCGATGGGCAGAGAAAATCTGTGGCGTTCCTGCAGAGACGATAAGCGACTTCGCGCGCCTATACATCCGGAGTAAACCCGTCAACCTTAACGTGCCTTTGAGTATGGGGCGCCAATTCTATGGAGAGAATCCAACTCGGGCAAGCATGTATCTTCAGGCTTTGAGCGGCAACATCGGCATTCCAGGGGGGACTGCCGCTGCTGAAACGGGCCATCGCCTGGGGAAGCCGCTTGGGCCAAGGCCAGCAGTTGATTGGCAAGCGGCGCCGGGCAGTTATAAACCGCCGGTATTGATGATCCAATGGCGGTGGCCTCAGGCGATAGACCGGTGGGAAGATCTGAACAAAGGAAAGATGAGCAAAGAAGCATATAACGCAATGCTTGGCAGTACCGCTGATAATACTGTCCCCAATATCCAGATGGTCATTCTTGAAGGTTGCAATCTATTGAACAACTTGCCGGACATCAACTGTACGATCCGAGCATTAAAAAAAGTCGATTTTGTCTTGGTTACCGCCCAATATGCCGGGGCCCCGGCAGCAAGGTACGCCGACATTCTACTGCCCCAGATTTACACCGCCTACGAAGGCAGAAACTGTTGGCTCTTTTCGGCGCGTGACCTTTTCCGGGTGGGGACCGATGTCTCTAACTTCTTCATGTATTCACAGAAATGTGTTGAGCCGATTGGTGAAGTCAAGTCTCATGAGTGGGTCTGGACACAGATCGCCAGAAGGCTTGATATTGCCGAATTCTATAGCCCGCGCTTAGCCCGGGTATCGGACGACAACTGGGACGACGTGATCGAAGACCTGCATCGGGAGGCCTATGAAAAATGGACAGAACTCCCGCAAATTGCCTCCTTGAATCCTGTGAGCTGGAAAGAGTTCCAGAAAAAACCTGTATTTCGTTGGGAGATCAAAGATCCGGACTATGCATGGAAAAGCGAACTATCCCGGGGGGACAATCCCGTCAAAGGGACAGCGTCGGGGAAGATACAGTTCTATTTCGAGCCCTTGGCCAGAGGCTCCCATTTTTTGTCCAACCAGGATGTCCCTTCCGGCAGCGGTCAGTGCCTTGGAGCGGGCAAATTGCCCCCAATGGCGCAAATGACACTGGGGGGCAGAGATACTTTTTTCTCAGAAGATGCGCGAAGGTATCCCTTGCTTTTGTCATCTCCTCATTCCGTTTACCGGGTGCATTCCTTTCTGGACAACTCGCCCCTGTTAAACAATGACTGCTACCGTCATGCCGTCTGGATAAACGTCTCTGATGCTCGTGCCCGTGGAATAAAAGACGGTGAGGTTGTCAGGATTTACAATCATTTGGGGGCAATGGATATTCCTGCCTACGTTACGTCGAGGGTCGTTCCGGGAACGGTCTATGTCTTTCACGGTGCGTGGTACCAGCCAGGAGAGGACAGAAGCTCGCTAATGCCGGACGGTCTCGATACAAGGGGAGCCCCTAACCTGGTGATCAATAATCAGGATTTGCCAATGACGATTGTTGGTTTTTTCCCATGCAAAGGCCTTGTTGAAATTGAGAAGAAGGAGGTAAAGTGATGCCGCAGTACGGTTTCTTCTTTGACCAAAGTCGGTGTTCAGGCTGCCGCGCCTGTACCGTGGCGTGCAAGAACTGGAATAGCCTTCCGCCGGGTCCCCTCAAGTATCTGAGAATCTATGAATACGAGAAGGGTCCTTTCCCTAATTGCAGGATTCATTTCCAATGGATTCCATGCTACCATTGCGAGGCGCCCTGCTGTGTCAGCGTGTGCCCGTGCGAGGCCTTGTACAAGGAGGAAAAATATGGAGCGGTGCTGGTAGACAACGAGAAATGTGACGGCTGCCGACGGTGTTACGATGCCTGCCCTTACGGATCGCTGGTTTTCGAAAACGATGAGTTGGGCGTAAAGGCAGAGAAATGCACGATGTGCATAGACCGCCTCGATCAAGGTCTGAAACCCGTTTGTGTGTTGTCCTGTTCATGCAGGGCTCTCGATTTCGACCTCCTGAGCCATCTTGCAATGAGGTACGGCAATAAAAGGGATTTGGAAGATATGCCTGAAAGCCACATCGCCAAGCCCGCTGTAATCTTCAAACCCCATGCCGCAAAAAGGCAACTTGTTACCTACAATGCCGAAAGGGGTCTGGAATTGATGATGAAGAGAGATCCATTGCCCGCTGTTTACACATCCACGTCCGAGATCAAAGAGATACCCAAAGGGATGATTGGTCGTGATAAGCTGGTGCTTAAGCACGGATCAGGCGACGACCTCATGTGTTATACAAGGAGTGACGAAGGATAAAAGCTGGCCATTGTTACGGTATCGCCCTTTTGCCGTTTGTTGTCCAATTTTTTTGCAGTGCTAAATGATGGCTGAGGTTTGCTTATTTGCTTAAATAAGGAGAAAAAACGCAAGTGTAGAAGTCGTTAAGAATTATATCAATGGCCAGTGGACGGATTCTGAGGCGAAGGAATTCAGGGATGTGTGGTGTCCTGCCACCGGCGAGAAGACCGGAGACGTTCCTTTTCCGGCCGCGGCAGATGTTGATAGAGCGGTGCAGGCGACCAAGGAAGCCTGCTGGGAGCGGAGATGCTCCCTCCGCTGACGCGCAAGATATTTCTTGAAACTGAAGGATCTCTTTGAGAACACCTTCGAGGACATCGCCCGGCCCTGGTGACAGAGGAGGGAAAGGCTCCGTGAGACAGTGTCCTCCGCTACAGGGTACCCGGCTGTTGATTGATTTCATCGGATATCCGAACGGCAGAGAACCGATGCAGGGTTTTCATCGTCTTCGACTGGTAGAAGAATTCCTTCTTTACGGTCTCGCTGAAAAATCTTGAAACAATCGGCGATTTTAAAGATCTATTTTCAGAATTTTATATGAGCGATGGAAAGTATTGAACCGTGCCATCGGGATAAACTGCGACCTTTGCCTTTTTCCCCCACTTGATCGTCAGGAGAGCTAATGCCTCTTCCCAGTTCTTGACCCAGATCATCGAAGAAGCCGTCTTAAAAAAATGGGCTCCGACATGATCGACCACCGGTGAGACGATAATGAGCCGCTGGACTTTTTTCGAGAACTGTTCGGGTATGTTGATCTTTCCTGAGTTGCCGTTTCCGAATTTCCCGAAGAGGTAGTGAAGCGCCTGCCCTCCGGGCTCATTGGCAATGACCAGCAGGTCGCCGCCCTCTTCCCTTAATGAAGCGACACCCATAAAAGAGGCGATGGCACATTCACTCGCTTTGGAATACGCGTTGACTACGACGACCTCCATGCCTCTGGCTGGAACTGTCGCATAAACCTTGCTGGCAAACAAACTCCCTTCGTGATGTTCTAAGATCGGGTCTCCGACAAAGAGGCCGATAATCTCTCCACGAAGGTTTGTCACCGCATCAATCTTTAAATCCAGTCCGGCCATCCTCGCGGCCTCCTCGATGTCGAGGCGGGGAATGTTGCCTTTTATCTTTCCGAGGCCCACGCATTCCGGGTGATTTTGAACGAGCGTTCCATGGTTATAGGTAATGGAATCGATATGGGCTACGCCCGGAAGAATAATCTTCCCTCCTCCTCCGAATCCGGAAAGAGGATGGGGCACCAGGCCTCCGATTCCGATCTTGAGATCGCACGCCATCACTTCTTTGTTGATGGAGACTGGGGTTCCATAATTGGTTTTGCCCAGGTAGGAACAATAATCGAAGCTATTGTGGTTGTAAACCGGAAACCGGTCGAGGACGTCCTCTCCGAGCTTCTTGCGAAAATCATTGGCGGTATGCGCTCCATGAGCCCCCAAAGCAACGACGAACCGGATCTGCCGGTCGGAGATTCCCGCTTCTTCCAATTCTTCGAGCACGAAAGGAACGATCTCATAAACAGGCGTGGGCCGGGTGATATCATCGAAGAGGATGACGACTTCCCGCTTCCCCTTGGCGAGATCCTTTATCGGCTTCGTTCCGATGGGTTGCCGGAAAGCTTTTTTGAACCCCACCGGCGTCAGTCGTTTCTTCTTTTCTCCTTGCATCGGGCAGAAAGAAACGGACCATGAAGAGGGGAAATGTAAAGTCGTCTCCGTATTGCCATACCAGAGAAGTTCAGGGATGCGGATCCCTTTATCTCCCTTTCCGATTTCCCTACCCATTTTAACCATGGCTCAACCTATCTTCCCTTACACAGAACAGTTGAAGAAAAGGGCAGCGGGGATGGAACTCCGGCTCACCTTTCTTCTCTCTTTTCGATTTAATCGATTTGAACCAGACGTTTGGCCCACCGTTTTTTCTGTTCGAGATTTCCCAATCGTCCATACATCACCTTCTGGGCCTGAGGAGATCCTGCGCCGTGCATGGATTCTACCAACGCGGTGCCGCCGCTCATGTTTTCAATGAGCCTGAGAATCTTCATCCGCGACTCCACGGAGACCCCCTGAGCCCCGGCGAGATATTTCTTCACGTAGCGGCCCACGTCGCGGCTTTCCATGTCTCCGTAGAAGGGCATGGTCGCGACGATCCCGCCTGAAATGTCATGGGCCAGTCGGGCGATTTCGTAGATATGGCGCGTGACATTATGCTTGGTCGTATTGGCCAGGAGTGGATCTGGGTAATAGGCCCCGGAAGGGGTTCTGTAACCCATGGCCGAGCAGGCCACTGATCCTGAGTAGATCGTTTCGGCAAGGTGCATCATCTCCGCCAACTTATCTTTGATGTGAGAGGCTCCGGCCGTTCCCTGATACTCTGCCGCCAAAGCGCTTGCCCCGACCAGAATGTCCGAAACGCCTCCCTTGCAGCCTCCGTAGTTCTGGCGGTGCAGCGTGGCAAACCGCTCAACCAGAAGCCCACTCATATCATATTCCCCGCAGAGGAAAACGTTCTCCCATGGAACAAAGACGTCTTCAAAGACGATGAGCGCCTCCCCTCCCACCAGTCCGAATTGGGTGTTTCCGGCATCGAATCCCTCTTCGCATTTCCGTTCCTCATTGGTCTGACGGCCGAAAATAAGAATCACCCCGGGAGCATTCAACGGCAGCGCACAGGATAAGGCGTAGTCCTTTTCTTCTTCTTTCATCGCTTGAGTGGGCATCAGCAGAATCTCGTGGGAATTGATGCCGCCGGTCATATGGGCCTTTGCCCCGCGGATCACAATGCCGTCGGAACGCCGCTGGACCACGCGAGTAAAAAGATCGGGGTCTGCCTGTTTGGACGGAGAAAGAGACCGGTCACCCTTGGGATCGGTCATTCCGCCGACCACCATCACGTTGCTTTCCTGGACATGAAGAAGATATTTTTTGAATTTCTCAAAATAGTCCGTCCTATATTTTCGATCGATGTCATAGGCGGTCATATAGACCGCGTTTAAGGCGTCGAATCCCACGCACCGCTGGAAACAGGAGCCTGTCTCATGAGCGATGAGACGGAGCATCTGGATCTTCTTGATCAGGTCATCCACGCTCTGATGGATATGGGTGAATCGATTGATCTTTTTGCCCGAAAGATGGGAGACCACCGACATCAGCGCCTCGTGCTCGGGCCGGAGGGCGAGTTCATAGGTGAGGGCCGCCGCATTGATATGGGGTCGGAGGGCAGGATGCTCGGTCACATCCTCCACGCGCTTCCCGTTATAATAGACCGTGTGACGGAGTTCTTTGAGGCTCTGAATATAATCTTTTTTCGTCAGAATCGGCTTCATGAGGGTCTCCTGAGTCGTCTCGGATCGGAAAGAAGCTAATGAATTAATTGTTCTCCTTCTCTTCAAGGGTGGTCAGCCAACGGATCAGTAAAGGCAATTCATTTTCTCCGGAAATGGAAAAAGAAACTGGGCCCTTCGGTCCACCCTCTTCGAGCGCACAGGAAGAGGGGCAACCGTTGATGAAGACCAACCCATCTAAGTTCTTTTGACTCCGCAAAGGGAAATAGAATCGATTCAGGAAACAGGCCTTGAGCTGCCGGACCACCTGCGACCGGTCATAGGTGGGATTGCATCCTCCGCAATATTTCACACCGATCCTTTTTCCAATTCCTGTTTTCCTTTTGCGGGATTTCATACGTTACCGGAGAGATAGACATCCAACCGGCAAACCAACCCCTCCATAAAGAGCGTCGGGCCGGTGACGTAGCTTGAGGCAGTTTGGGCAATATAGATCTCCGCGCCTATGGGATGATGAGCTCCTCCCGTCTTAAAATTATAGTTTTCGTAACGTATTATAACACTTATTTTTTCTTTAGTACTACAGCCCGGTCTAACGAAGTGTTGGCCAGGAGTTCCCGAGAACTTCTGAGAATAAGGGGGAAAAGCTGGATGTCGGGAGGGACACCCATGCTCGCCCTCCCCAATTTTTTCCTTGCCCGCGACCAGGGTTAATCCCCTCCGAGCCTTCATCAGGCCCGCCTTGAGGGTAACCTGGATCAACTCCCGTCATCACATGGATACCTTCTCTTCCCCCTTCAAACTCAGACAGCCACACGCTGAAGCGGTTGGGCCGATAAAGCCTCTCCGGGGACTTACCCTGATTGCGGGCGAAAGACGGACCGATCTCTGGAACAAAGACTCTCGGCATTGTTCAGGGCACGATGGGGCGGGTTGGAGAAGCTTTAGGGCAGCTACCTTTTAAGCGATCTCGGGAAAAAGTCCCTGCCCCTTGCCCAGGTCTATTTCTTGACGCAGAGGCCGTCTCATCCAATCTCCAATCATAGCTGCGTCCTAAAGATTCGGAAACCCGCCTCTCT
>Ga0335081_10001305_pt1 | contig 39749 bp, 40 predicted proteins | sample Lox_Sample_35_FD_206713 | JGI IMG/M metagenome (GOLD analysis project Ga0335081, IMG submission 206713) | Soil microbial communities from Loxahatchee National Wildlife Refuge, Florida, United States - Lox_Sample_3.5 | ecosystem: Environmental > Terrestrial > Soil > Wetlands | place: USA...
GCAACGGAATCCAATCCGCCGAGCCAGACGGCTGAAAGAGACGGAGACTCGCACCCGGAAGCAGATTTCCCAAGCACTGAGGTTGCCCGATCTAAGAAACAGTGCTTATTCAGAGTGTCCCTAGGCCGCTGGCTCGATGAGTGTTGCTTCCAGGGCCGAGACTTTGCTGCGAGTACGACAGCACTTTATGCGAGTTGTCAAGAATGGTGCAAGAAGAATGGAGAGCAGGTGGACTCAAAAAAAAGGTACTCGCAGAACTTGGAAGCACGACAGTTTACCCGCGAGCGCTCCGCCGTAATGCGTGGATTCAAAGGCCTTGCGCTGAGATCAGACATTCCCACAGCAAGCCCAGACGTCGCGGACGCCGACACCTCGATTTCGCCTACTGCGCGCGATCTCGGGTTTTCCATCTCGGGTTTTCCATAGGGCGCGTCACGAACTGTGACACTTGTGACAGGTCACCCCGTTTCATACGTACACGCGCGCGTAACGCCGATAAGGGAAGGATGTGTCACATCCGTCATTGACCGGGCGTTGGCGTTCCCCCCTGGGCATTGAGCTTCGAGGAGAAGTGCGAAGGAGAGATGCTCCTCGCATCGCATCCTCCGCTATTTCCCGGCCTCAACGCCCACCGAACGCTGACATCTCCGACTCGCAGCAAAATTGTCTTTATCCTCTGACGGGCCATTTGCTCCCGCTGCGACACGTTTGCCGTCATATCGGGCGTCCAGAATTGTTGTTGACTTGCCGTGCGCTGGAATTCACCATAATCCAGTCTATCGAATTTGCAGGGAGGTGGCTCTATGCCCCCGTCGCGCCGTGCCGTCAAAGCGTTCTCTGTCACTCTGCTCGTCCTGTCGATGACGGTTCTTGCATCAGCCCAAAGCATTGCCGAAACCAAAGGGCGAGACGACAAATCCAGCCAAAAGAACGGCAATGCTTCCACTACTGCGCTGGCGACACCCGCTGACTGGGGTTCCGCTGCTTACCGATTATTCCGCAAAGATTCTCGCCAAGTGACCTTCGCGCTTGAGACCTCGTGGATTCCGGGCGAGAACCATAAGCGTGTCGACCCGACGACGCCCCATGTACACGTCCTAGCGCTGGACAACGTCTCACTTGTCCAATTTTTTGGACAACCGAGAGGCGCCGTAAGGGGGTTTTCCCTGCGCAGGGCGAATCCCCCCTATTACGCATTTTGTCCATGCGTTCGGGGAACCCGCCTAACCCGGACAAACCGCACCTGAGTTTTGCCAGCCGTGACACCCCGGAATCGGGCCGTGGAAGGGCTGAAAAGGGGGTTTCCTCTCCCGGCGATGTGGTACAAATCGGACCATGAGCACGGTGCTGGTTGCAGCGTGGCTTTGCGAGAAATGCCAATATGTATTCTTGTCGGACGCACCCCCGCCACGATGTCCGCGATGTAAGGCACGGACGTGGAATGCCAGCGAACGTGAGGAGCGCCGCGAGCGGTACGTTGACGAGGACTGGTAAAATCGCGCCTCAAGATGGCCCTAGAGAGCATCTGCTGACCAGTTCATCCGTAAAATCCTGTCGCGGTCACAAGTGGCACGATCTTGCCCCGCGAAAGAACCTAAGCCGTTGATTTGCCGAACATTTTTCCCGTTTCAGTTCCCGCCTTTTTCTTCTTCTCACTTTTTCAAGAGGCGGAAATCGCATCGCTGGATTGAGGGGCAGGTGTCCGGGCCCGGACAACTGTATCCCCTAGCGACCCCCGCAATTTCTCAACGAGTGTAATCGCCTGATTACAGCAGTTGTCGCTTAGAGTCTCCAACAATACCTACTTGCAAGAAAAAGCCGCCTCGACGAGGAAGCGGCTTTTGCATTCGGCATTGCTGCTACGGCTTGACGATGAACTTCTTGTTGCTGGTCAAGGTGCCTGTGGGTGTCGTTACGGTTATAAATCCCCAAGTCGCACCCGCTGGAACGGTGGCCGTGAGGAACGTGTCGGACTTGACGCTATAGCTCGCAGGAACTCCGTTAAAAGCAACGCTGGTTGTTCCAGTGAAGCCTTGTCCGAGAATCTCCACCGTCTTGCCAACCATGCCCGCAGCGGGCAGGAATCGAACGAAGGGCGGCGCTCCCACGTCGAGGCTGAAGAAAACGCCCCCACCGTATGTGCCGCCAGATCCCTCTCCATACAGAACGCCATTTGTGTGCTGGAGGAGCGTGATTTGCGGCGCGCTGCCCGTGGTGCCATCGAAACTGTACAGGACGGAGAAATTTCCCTGCGGGCTAATGCTGAAAATGGTTCCGTCAAATTCCGTCCCACCCTCTACTGTAGTCCCGTAGAAGTTGCCGTCGCTGGCTTGCACCAGACCGGCATCGGGATACGCTCCGTCCGTCGTCACCCCGGAGAAGTTGTGCAGAACACTGTAAACACCGGCGGAAGTGAGCTTGAACACTACCCCGCCGCTGAACTCGCCGCCCTCGTTTGCGGTTCCGTAAAAATTGCCATCGCTGCCTTGGACCAAGGGAGCACGGGGAATAGCTCCATCGGTTCCCTCAAAGAAGTGGAGCGTTGTCAGCACACCCGCAGGTGTGATCTTGAACACTGTTCCGTCGCCGGAAAGGACGCAGCAGCCGGCCGAGGAGCTGCTTGTTCCATAGAAGTTGCCATCCGTTGCTTGCATCAAGGGAGCGGTCGGGTAGCCACCTTGGGTCCCATCGAATTCATACAAGGTCGTCAACTCCCCAGAGGGCGTGAGCTTGTAAACCGTGCCCAGATCGGACGAACCTCCCACCCATGTCGTCCCATAGAGGTTGCCGTCCAGCCCTTGAATCGGTGGCGCAAACGGATAGTCTCCGTCGCTGCCGCCAGTAAAGCTGTACAGTGTAGTCAGCTGCTTACCCCCCAACTTGAACACGCTGCCTTGGCCATAGGTGGCGGTGCCATAGTAGTACCCGTCGGTACCCAGCACTAGGCCGCTGCGAGGCCAATCTCCGAAGTTGTGGAGCACAGTCAGCGTTCCCCCAGTTGTGATTTTGAAGGCGGTACCCGCGTTATGGCTGCCACCAAGAAAAGAAGTGGTGTAGAGGTTGCCGTCCCGGCCCTGTGTTATCAGTCCCGACAGTGAGGGAGTCGTTGGGTCGCCGGGGAGGCCTCCGAAGTTGTAGAGCACGGTGTAGGTTTGCGCTTGCGCAGTGTTGGTTGCCGCAATCCCAGCCAGCAGAAGTGTGGCCAGCATCAGGGCCGCAATCGTGCGCCATGAGTTCGTTCGATCGAAGAAAGTTACTTTGATATTTGTCATATTGTAAATCCTCCGCCACGTTGCGTAGCTGATATGAATTTCTCGGTCTTCCCTACGCCTTGAGTCGCCCACTAGGAGATCAGGATTGGGGTTTTCAGATCGCAGGAAAACCACCTCGGTTCCGGATGGTTCTGGAATAGGTCTTGCAGGGCCCCGACTGCTACTGAGGAAAATCCACGGAACCTACAGGCCATCCTAGTGCTGATGGGTTGCGCCGCGCCGCGCCCGGCGTCACAGTTGTGCGTGATGGATGGGCACGGGCAGAGGCACGCCGCCTCGAGTCTTTTCGTGCCACTCGGTCAATTGGTGACAAATCTCTATTACGCTCATTGACCCGGTGAGCGGTGAGTTCAAACGCCTTTCATAGAGCACGGCACCGCGAGCGTGACGCACCGTCCAATTTGTTTTGGACGAACGCTTCTTTCGCACCAATTCTGCTTTTTTTATTTTTTCCAAATCGAGAAGGCGAAAATCCGTCGGTGCATTCGGGGTACCCCCTAGCACGGACAACATGTCCAGTTCCGGACACCCGACTTGCCGGTCCGCCGATCCCCGGAGGGACCGGAAGTATCCCGTTGGCACAGAAGCCCGTCAAAATCGGTGCTGAACGCGCAGGAATGGCCTCTGTGCGTCGCCATTGCTGATTCGCTTCGTCGAACCGTCTGAGTCACGCGTGTGACGGGTTCGTGCCCCGAAGTGACGGGGGCCGAAACTTGCGAACGAATCTCGCAGGAGCGATACCGGGGAAAATACCGGGGACCCTTGGCAGAAAATGGCAGCAATGGGCAGCTCTCGCGAATACCCGCGAGAGGCACATAAATCGCGGCTTAACGTAGCCCACAGACAACCGCAGTCATGGGCAGAAATGGCTTCCCTGCAACTGTTAACCGGAGGGTTGTAGGTTCGAGTCCTACCTGAGGAGCCATTTTCTTTGGCCTGGATTCTACTTTCCCAGGTTAGCTCGCGAATCCGCTCGTGGAACCTGGGGCGCGGGGCTCTTGTGCCTGACGGCGTTTTCTAAAACCGAGGATGTGCATTTATAGTGGGCATTGCATCGGAATTGGAGCCGTCAATGAGCAGCGTACACATCGAGCAGAAAAGCTATGAGATGCCCCCACGCGAGGGCATCAGCATCGCACATTTCATCACCGTCGCCGACATCGAGCGATCGGCCCGCTACTACGAAAAGGTCTTCGGCGCGAAGATTCTGAGCCTGGGTGACGGCAACGCTCCTGGGTACCTTCAGCTTGCCAATATCTGGATGATTCTGAATGTTGGCGGCGGCCCGACCCCGGATAAACCGACCGTGACGCTCAGCGTCCCCGACCCGAATCACATCAACAGCTTCATGAATTTCCGGGTTGCCGACATTCAAGCCTGCTACCAATTATGGAAAAGCAGGGGAGCCGAGTTCATCACCCCGCCGATTCCCAAATACGGCGAGATCCGCTGCTACATCCGCGATCCTGACGGCTACATCATCGAAGTCGGACAGAGCACCGATCAAATCTACGGTTAACGCCCGGCCAGCCTCGAACACTGAGACAGCCGAATGGATCGCCCGTTGCGGCTGGCGAGAAGCCACTTCTTTTCTTGGCCGATTCTTCTACTCAGGTTCCGCTCGCGGAACCCTGGGGCACCCGCCTCGCAGAACCGGTGGTACCTGCCGGCAGCTCTTGTCGGGAAACCCAACTCTGGTGTTGGGAATCCCAACAAGCAGTGAACGGGGTTCACTGTACTTTCTTGCACTTGCGAGTGGGCCCGCGAATTGCTTTTTTCCCTGATAGCCGTTGTCATCTGGCGGCGAGGAGGTCTCCCAATGAATGGACCTAACTGGCTCATGATGATGAACTACGCGCTCGTCCTGGTTGTGGTTGTGGCGTGGGCGGGGCTGTTCATCTCTGTAGGCTGGGAACTGGCCGAAAGAAGGGTGCGAAAAGCGCGAGAGATGGCAACGCGGATGAAAGACTGCCCACGAGGCTACGCCCGGAGCTGCACCGCATCCGTGTACCCGAGTTAGGGTTGACCATGGCCGATGGAGGCGAGGAACTCAAAGCTTCGGACCATGACTGTGACGGCAAAAAGTCAGAACGGAAGTGACTTATAGCCTGCCCATTTCTTAGCGAAGGACGAGCGCAATACTGCCACGCAGCGCCGATGCGAAAGCTCATCCTGGAGGGGCCGGGCGTGGCCGGCGGGGGGCTCTGCACTTCGCAGCGGTACCGGGAATGTGTATTCGTGGGCAAGGACTCGGTACCGCAGGATTGTTGCCCCCATTTAGAAGAGGTCCGGGTACAGTACTGTGGCGCGTCCCCGGTCCCCAAACTGGTCCCCTTTAGCGATTCACAGCTTTCAAGTTGCACCAGCGGCAGCTACCGTTATTGCGACTCGTATCTGGCACACGCTCAACCCCACGGCACGACACCGCCTGCGGATCTTTTCTATACGCCGAATCATTTCTGGCTAGCGATCGACGAATCGGGGCTTTGCCATATCGGCATTGACGATTTTCTGGTGGACACGGTGGGAAACATAGATGGTGTTCTGTTCGCCACCCTGCACGGCAGACATTGCCCGGCTCTTACGCTCTCGGTTCATGGACTTGAATGGCCTATGTGCTTTCCGAATCCGATGATGATTCAGAGGGTGAATAGCCGCGTACGCCACGATCCTGCCAGGCTGACCGCCGACCCTTACGGTGTGGGATGGCTGTTTGAAGGCCAGGAAGTCTCACGAATCACGCGAGCCGGGCTGCTTGCCGGTTCCCAAGCGCTGGCCTGGCAAAGTGAAGAACGGGAGCGCCTGGCGCACCAAATCCATGAAATGCACGCGCCGGGCGGCGACGGCGGACTGCCGGCACGCGGAGTGGCTCGCTTGTTATCGCGGGCGGACCTGGTTTGTTTGCTGCAGGTTTTTTTCGGCGATAGCGCCTGGCTGGTGAAGCAATGAACGCGGCGCGGAACACCTTCGTCTTTGGGCTCGGCCTTGCGATGGCCCTGGTGGCGGGATGGGTGGCATTTCCGCGCGCCCTGTATTCGCGACAGAATCAGCCTGTGGTGTTTCGCCACAAGACTCACGCAGAAAAATCGGGGTTCGCGGATTGCGGCCAATGCCACAGTTTTCGCAGTGACGGCTCATTCGCCGGCATACCTTCGTTGGATACTTGCGCATCCTGTCACTCGGAACGCTTGGGCACGAGTCAAGACGAAGGCATTCTGGTCGACCACTACGTGAAAACAGGGCAAGAAGTGCCCTGGCTGGTTTACTCAAGACAGCCGGCAAACGTATCGTTTTCGCACGCAATTCACGTCCGGAGAGGCGGTTTGGCCTGCGCGGCTTGCCACTCGAGGTATGGCGAGTCTGACGAAACACGAATCTATGAGCAGGATCGCATCAGTGGATACAGCCGGAATATTGCGGGGCGCTCGATCTGGCTCGTCCGCTTGGGACGGCACGACGGGATGAAGATGACGGACTGCGAAGGTTGCCATCGCCGGCGCAACATCCAGGTTGGATGCCTGGGTTGCCATCAGTGAGGGAACGACTATGAAGTTCACGCGACGAGATTTGCTGGTCTGGAGCGCAGGGGCGGCCGCGGGCCTGGTGTGTACTCCTGTTCCGTGGAAGTTGCTGGATGACGCGTCCATCTGGACGCAGAACTGGCCATGGATTCCGCAACCAGCGCACGCGCCGGTCGAAACGAAAGACTCGTTTTGCACGTTATGTCCGAGTGGATGTGGCATGCGGGTGAGGATGGCCGCCGGCTGGCCGGTGGGCGTGGCTGGTATGCGGACTCATCCCATCAGTCGCGGGGCACTATGTCCTCTTGGTTTTGCCGCCCATCAATTGGTCTGGCATCCGCAGCGCTTACGGGCAGTGCAGCACCGCGGTGGACTTTCGTCTTGGGATGGAGCCCGCGCGGCTTTTGCCAAAGCATGCGCTGAAGGACCAATCGTCATCGTTGACGGATATCCGGGGCGGGCGGCTTCGTCCGTGTTCGAAGGCCTTCACTCAGAAGCAAGGCGGCGGTTATCAGGTCATATTCGGCCCGGAGACCCAAGCCCTGATGCCGTATGAAACCTGGACGGGCGTACCCGCCGCAGCACTCGGCTACGATCTTGCGAACGCCAAAACCATCGTAAGTTTTGGCGCGCCGTTGCTGGATGGCTGGGGTACTCCGGGATGGCTGACTCGATTGTGGGCAGAGCGGGCGGCAGGCGCAGCGGAGCCCGACCTGCGGCTGATTCAAATCGAACCATTCTTATCGCTTACTGCGGCCCGAGCATGGCAATGGTTCCCGGTGCGTCCGGGCGGCGGGACGGCTTTAGCCGCGGGAATCGCACGGGTCTTGCTCGAAGAACAACTCGTCCGTACCTCCGGCCCCATGCCGCGACTACCACTTGCTGAGTGTGCGGCGCAGTCGGGCGTCAGCCCGGATGCGATCCGTGCCCTTGCGCGGTTGATGGTGGCACAGGCGCCGGTAGTCGCAATCGGGAACGATGATAATCCCGCGGTGGCGGCATTGAATGTCGTTCTAGGCGCCCTCGGGACATCCGGCGGAATTATTCAGAAAAGGAAGCGTGCAAAGTCGTATGTAGCTTCGGCGCCGGTCATCAATTCTGCGCGTGCGGTGTTGATCGATTCCACCGTGCCCTGGGATTTCGTTCCACAAACCCATGCTGAAATCTTTCGTTTCGCGGCATGGGATGGAGGATTAAACAAGGCTGATTGGCTGCTGCCTGCGCCAGGCTTTCTGGAAGAGCTGACTGATGTTCCATGCGCGCCTGCATCGGCGATTGAGACCTATGCGATCGCCCCCAGTCTGGTCAAAGCACCGACGGAAGTGCATGGCGCAGCGCAATTCCTGCGGCTCGTCGATCCTGACCTGAAGCCGGTGGACGAGATCATTCACACGCGTTGCGAGGATCTGTTTCGGGCGAAGACTGGAACGCTATGCGCCAGCGAGAGAACGCCGGTCACAAACATCCCTTCCGTGGAGAAGCTCGAAGAGCAACTGCGGAGTGGAGCGTTCTGGATGGGTGAGCCACAGCCTCGGGCCGGATTGCGATGCCAGCTGCGAGAATGGCCAGAAGTTGAATCCTGCGCGCAGGGCGCTCCCCATTTTTCGGCGGGGCAGCTTCCGGTGCTGCCTCCACTAGCCTCCAAGCTCTATCAGGAGTCGAGCCTGCGCGAAACCCCGGAGAGGAGGATTGCGTGAGCACCCGTTATGGCATGGTGATCGATCTGGATCGCTGCACGGGTTGCGGAGCGTGCATGGTGGCATGCGCGGCTGAGAACAATGTGCCGCCACTTCCCCAAGCCACTTCACGCACCGGCCTGACCCCCATGCTGGTTCGCAGGGTTTCGAATGGAGGCGAGGGGGCAGCTCAGAGAGAAGTATTTATTCCCATGCTGTGCATGCATTGCGAGCATGAGACGCCATGCGTGAGTGTGTGCCCGCAACAGGCAGTCGAGTTGGACCAAGCCACCGGCATCGTGATGCAGATGCCGCAGCGCTGTCTTGGCTGCCGTTATTGCATGACTGCATGCCCCTACCACGCACGCTACTTCAACTGGTGGGATCCAGTCTGGCCAAAAGGGATGGAGAAGAGCCTGAATCCGGGAGTTGCCGTGCGGATGCGCGGCGTGGTCGAGAAGTGCAACTTCTGCCAAGCGCGGCTGCATTCTGCCAGGGAAAAAGCCACTGCCAAAGGAAGGGGCGAGATTGATCCTGCCGACTATGTGCCTGCGTGCGTGGAGGCCTGCCCGACTGCGGCTATTCAATTCGGCAATCTGGCAGACGAACATGATCCGGTGCTTCGCCAGGCCCATTCCCCGGACGCATTCCGGTTCCTGGAACGGATCGGGACCGAGCCGAAGGTCTACTACAGGTCCAAAGAGGCATGGGTGAGAGCTCTGAAAGATTCAAGCTCAGAGCCGGAGGTGAAACGTGGCTAGCGCCGCTCTCACAGACCGCCGTTGGATCGAGCGAGACGCAGAGCGAACGTCTCTGGCGCAATTCCTGCTCTGGCTGACTCCCTGGGCCGTTTTGCTGACGCTGGGGATTTACGCAGGCGGTTTGTGCCTTTACTACGGCCTGAACCAGACCAACATGGATAATCGCTTCGCCTTTGGCCTATGGATTTTTCTCGATCTCTCGATCATCGCTCTGGGCGCGGGCGCGTTCTTTACCGGCTTTCTGGTGTACCTTCTGAAGCGAACCGATCTCCGGCCCATCCTGAACACCGCCGTGGTTATCGGCTTCGTCTGTTACAGCGGAGCGGTTGCCATCCTGATGATTGACGTTGGACAGCCGTTGCGGGCATGGTTCACGTTCTGGTATCCGAATACGCATTCGATGCTCACCGAGATCACGTTCTGCATTACCTGCTACTTGCTGGTGTTGAGCATCGAGTACCTGCCCATCCTGCTGCGAAACCGGCAAATGCGAAAGTTGCCGTCGTTTTTTGTGTTCGAACATCAGCTGCACAAGTTGATGCCCGTACTGGCCGGCGTCGGGGCGTTCCTTTCGTTTTTTCATCAGGGATCGCTGGGCGGCCTTTACGGAGTATTGCGCGGGCGGCCATTCGCGTTCCGGCAGGGATTTTTCATCTGGCCTTCCACATTCTTCCTGTTCATCCTGTCGGCGATCGCTTCGGGACCGAGCTTCCTGATTTTGGTGACCGCCGCCGCAGAGAAGGTTACCGGCAAGCAGCTTGTGCCGCGCGATGTCTTCCAACGACTGGCATTCATTTCTGGCGTCCTGCTCAGCATCTACGTGGGAGCCAAGGCGATCGACACCTTGATTTGGTTGAACGTCACGTCGCCATCTCTGGGGTTTGCACCGCAGCAGTTCTACAGCTACCGGCCGTTTGGAACGTACCTTTTATTCATTGAGATCGTATTGTTCGGATTAATTCCCGCTTTCCTGCTGACTTACCACAAGGCAGCCGCACGACGCGGATGGCTTCTGAGCGCTGCCGGATTGACTTGCGCGGGAGTCGTATTGAACCGCTTCCGTCTTACCATTCAGACTCTGGCTCTTCCCACGCTGGCATTCGATCCTTTCCTGCGTTATTCGCCAAGCTGGCAGGAGGTGGCAAGTTTCGCCGGGGTTATCGCCTACGGAGTCATTGTCTACTCCCTGTCCTATCGCTACCTGCCACTGTTTGCGAACTCAAAAGGAGATGACCACCATGTTTCCGTGGACTGATGGATTTCGTTGGACGGTTGGCCATGGGGTCTTTCTTTCGCTTTTCTTCGCAGTGGTCTTGACCATCCTGACAACGTTCGTCTCCGCCGTGCGGCGGGCGGCGCACGATCTCCGCACGCATTCAGCGGCTGAGCTCTGTTGGCAGTCGGATTTTGCCAGTTTCCCGGAATCGGAGCGTCGCTGCCGCCATGAACTGGCCAGCCGGGTTGCTTCGAGAATATGCGACAACGCGTTTGATTGCCGCCGCTGCGCCGTGTATCCGCAATTGGCGGCATTGCCCCCATCGGAGACAGAGTGCGATTTGGGGCTGCATTATTGCAAGGACCGTTTTTATCATCGCGGGCATACCTGGGTCGAGCCACAGGAAGACGGCACTGTGGCACTCGGACTTGATGAATTCGCCGAGCATCTGATCGGCAGGCCGGATTCCGTTGCCATGCCCGAGGCGGGCTGTGAGATTGAGCTCAATGCAACCGCATGGCACCTGAAGAAGGACGGGAAGGACATTCAGGTTCGCGCGCCGGTCGAGGGGAAAGTAATAGCGATTGGCAGCCCGCAAGAGGGATGGTATTTAAAGATTCGCCCGCGGTCGGACCCGCACGACCCGGCGACGCTCCGTCACCTTCTCCGAGGCCGGGAGGTTCAAGGGTGGCTAATTCGAGAGCTCGAACGACTGCAGTTGCAACTGCGAAATCTTAATACCGCGCCCACCCTGGCAGACGGCGGGGTTCTGATCCCCGATCTAATGGACGTGATCCCCGATGCCGATTGGGACACCGTGCTGGCTGACACGTTTCTTGAAGGATGAGCCCGGCTGCCGCCTTGGCGTGCTGACCGCCGGGCAAGGACTCGGTCTAGTGCGCGATGGCGTAGCGCTTCAGCTTGTCGTAGAGCGTGGAACGATCGATTCCCAACGCGGCCGACGCCTCTTTGACATTGCCGTGTTTCCGCTCCAGCGCGGCAATGATGGCGCGGTGTTCCAGTTCATCGAGGGAGACATCGGGGACCTCCCAATTCTGCGTCGAGGGCGCTTGCCGGGGAAGCCAGGAAAAGTCCTGCTCGTCCAGCATGCCATTGTGGCAAGTCACAATCGCGCGCTCGATTACGTTTTCCAGTTCGCGAACATTTCCCGGCCAATCGTAGGTCAAAAGCACCCTCAGGCCCTCGCCTGAGATACCACCAACGTCCTTGCCCAATTCGGAGGAGATGCGCTGGGCGAAGTGCTCTGCGAGTAAAGGAATATCCTCGCGGCGCTCCTTCAGCGGGGGGAGGTGAATCTCGATCACATTGAGGCGGTAATAGAGATCTTCCCGGAATGTTCCGAGTTGCACCTCCTCTGCCAGATTCCTGTTGGTGGCGGCGATAACCCGTACATCAACCTGCACCTCCTGATTTCCTCCGACCCTGTAGAAGCGGCGCTCTTGCAGAACTCGCAAGAGGTCAGCCTGGAGCTTGGCTGAAATGTCGCCGATTTCATCGAGGAAGATCGTGCCTCCATCCGCCAGTTCGAACTTGCCTTTCGCCTGTCCATTTGCGCCCGTGAAGGCGCCCTTTTCATACCCGAACAGCTCACTTTCCAGCAGGGTCTCAGTCAATGCAGCGCAGCTCACAACAATAAAGGGTCTTTCTGAACGAGTGCCGGAAAAGTGAATGGCGCGCGCCACCAATTCCTTGCCCGTTCCGCTCTCGCCCCGAATCAGCACCGTGCTGCGCAGACTCGCGACCTCCTGCGTCAAAGCAAGAATCTCTTCCATCCGGGGATTCTTGGTAATGATGTCCTGATGACGGTATTGGCGCGCGATCTTCTTACGCAGGATTGCGTTCTCGCTTTGCAGCTTCTTGAATTTCATGATGCGCGAAACCAGCAGGGAGATTTCCTGCGGATTGCAGGGTTTGACAATATATTCCTGCGCGCCCTCCTTCATGGCTTGAATGGCGGTGTCGACGGTGGCGTACGCGGTGATGATGATGACGGATGTCTCCGGTCGAATACGGCGGATTTCCATCATGGTTTCGATGCCATCCATACCACCCGGCATTTTGAGATCGATAAAGCAAATCACGTAATCGGTCGACTTCGCCAAGTCCAACGCCTTCTGGCCGTTGGGTGCAGTGTCAACGCGGTAGCCATCTTCGCGCAGCCACGCCGCCATCGATTCGCACATCACCTCTTCGTCGTCGACAACCAGGATTGGCCAGTTCTTTTTCATATACCTCCTAAAGCGAAGCAACTCGCTCCACTAATTGCAGTCCGCAGTGAGCACAATAGCGCTCGGATTTGGCATCGACTCCTTCGATATGGGTGGCGAGGCTCATGGGGCACGCCCGCTGCGGGCAATGCGTGAGTCCGAAGGTGTGGCCTAATTCATGAAGCACTTCCTTGACAGCGCGCTCGCGCAACAGGCCCAGATCGGCGGGAAGTCCGTAGAACTCCTGATGCAGGCGGCAGAGTGAGACCAGGGCGATGGGACCATTGAGCTGCGCCTGTCCAAACAGGAAAGTCAGCGCGGGGATGGCCAGGTCGGCATCCGTGATGCCGAGGACCCGAATGGCATCACGCGGAGCAAGTTGAGCCAATATCTTCATAATCTCGACCGATTGATACTGTCTGCGCTTCGAGTCATAAGCGGTTTCCGGAATCGCCAACGCCGGCAAGCGCTTGAGGGGAAGCGGAAGCCACTCGGCGGCGGCCTCCTCCGCCCACTGCAGCGCTCTTTCGGGCACGCTTCCGATGGCCACGACATATAGGGCATTCACACTACCTGCACCTGCAGTTCTGGCGACTGAGCAACGCTGCTTGGTTTCAGCGGCAGGGTCACGGTGAAGGTTGTGCCTTCGTTGCGCTTGCTCTTCACCTCAACCTCGCCGTCATGAGCTTTGACAATCCCGTATAGCACGGCTAGCCCAAGCCCCACTCCCTTTCCATCCGCTTTCGTGGTGAAGAAGGGGTCGAAGATCCTGGGCAGATTTTCCGGAGCAATGCCTTCCCCGGTGTCCTGAACGCAAAGTTCTACATTTTCTGCATCGGGTGATAAACGGGTTCGAATTGTAAGCCTTCCGCCACCGCGCACCTGCATCGCCTGCGCCCCATTCAACACTAGATTGAGGATGACTTGCTGTATCTGAGAAGCGTCGCACTCAACCGGTGGAAGGTTCTCCTGCAGTTGGAAGTCAGTTTCAGCATTGACCAGTTTAAGTTTGTGTTCGCTTAGACTCAGGGTAGTACGAACAAGCTTATTCAAATCAGCAGGCGCGCGTCGTGGCTTTGAAGCGCGGGAAAATGCCAGCAGATCGGAAACGATGCGGCCCACGCGGGCAGTTTCTGCCGAGATTAAGCCCAGGTACTTGCGGAATTCCGCCTCGCGTCCTGGCGGGTACGCCCCTTCGGCCATCAAGCGTTCAAGCAGGGTAGAGAGGTTCAGCACTCCGGCCACAGGGTTGTTGATCTCATGAGCAACGCTGGCCGCCAGTTGGCCCAGAGATGCGAGGCGGTCGGACTGGACAAGCTTCAGTCGAGCCGCTTGTAGTTGCTCAGTGCGCTCCTCCACTTTGTTTTCCAGATTTTGTTGCATTTCGTTCAATGCGGCGACCGCCGACTTCAGGTGTTCCCGCATTACGTTGAACGAATCCACCAGCTCGTCGAGTTCTTCGCTGCGGCGGCTGATTTGAATTGGCCGGTCCAATTCCATAGCGCTCACTGACTTAGTGCCCTCGATCAGCTGCTGGATCGGAGTGGTTACGAAACGGCGGGTGAAAAAAATGACAAATGCGGCTCCCAGAGCTACGGTCAGCGTTATGGTAAACAGGGCCTGGAGAGTCAGGGCGCGGGTCTGGGTCTGAACCGGGTCTAATCGCAATGCTACATCTACAACACCGAGCACCCTGGTCGAGGCGCGATGGGCATGACAACTCGCATTGCTACACGACGATTCGTTATAGATGGGAGTGACCATGTTGATGGTCTTAACGCCCCCGGGCGAAGTGGCATATCGGACACGCTGTTTTTCAGTGAGTTTGTCCCGGACTGGTGCCTGGCTGTGACAGCCCACGCAAACTTCGCTGGATTGGCTGGCAGGGACGGGAGGTTCCTGAGCGTCAGTCGAAAACACCAGCTTCCCCTCACGGTTGAACATCCGGATTCGATCCACCCCTTGCTTGTCCGCGATCATACGCATGATCTCGTACGCGGCTTTGCGGTCATCATCATGCATGGCATGCCAGGTTGCGGTGGTAATACTTCGCGAAAGCTGGTCCGCGCCCAGAACCATGGTCCCGACCAAGCGCTTCTTTTCTGTGCGGAAATTCAAATACCCTCTGGCACTGCTCATGACAACAATAAGGATCGTCAGTGAGAGGATCAGTTTCGAGCTGAGTTTGTGGGGCATCGAATGTAACCCGTGCTTACTGGACGGGCGAAGCGCAACCGGACTTCCAGCGGAAACCCTCCATTTATAAGGCTACGAAACGAAGTAGACCTCTGCGGTGATTCTCGTCACCCAGCCAATTGACGGTGGGTAGAGCGCAGCTAGTCCCAGCCGTTAGAACGACTTGTAAGGGACGCAGGTAAGTATGTTCATGAAGCCAAGGACGGCTTAATGAACTTTAATACCAGGCCTGCCACCTGACGCCTTGAAAGGCGCCGGCATTTCCTGCTTAAACGGAGCCGGTTCCATCTCTCATTGAGCAGTCAACCAAGAGCGTTAGAACATCTAAGTGGTAGAGGAAGGTGACCGGTATGACAAGAATCGAGGGAATTGATCCCAGGCAGGCCCCATTCTTCATGCGACAGGTATTTAAGAAGGTTCGCAAGCTGTTAGGGCAATGGCGACGTTGAAGGTGTCGTGGTCCGTGGCGCCCGGGTTAGCAAGCGCACGAATTCACCCGCCTGAGTGGAAGCGGATTTACCCTCCTGAGCATCCTCTTGTGCTCGTTCGATAGTTTCACGATCTGGCATAGTCAAAATCTCACGAAATAGTGTTCTGAAACAGTATGAATGGGAGCGAGAGGCGCCACAATCCGACCTTTACTGTAGGCGAGCGAAAGAGAGAGGTGTAGGCGCTGCCGCTGGGTCTTAGAAGCCTGTACTCGATGAAAGCCATGCCCCCGGCATACGGTTCAAATTGCGAGGAACTGAGGGATTTTCGGACAACTCTGCGGGTAGCAACAAATTCCAAGAATCGGCGTTTGTAGGAGTAGCTGTTTTCTTGGCGCAGCACTAGTCGAAACTTAGGCTGCGTTCGCGCGATCGGCAGCAGCGGCAAAGCTGCACCGGAGAAGCGACGGACGCGGCAAGGAGAGGAACATCATGCGCATACGTAAACATGTTGGGACCTTGCTATTCGGAATTCTACTGTTAGCGGTTCCATCGGCATCCTTTGCTGGAATCATTTTGTCCATCGGGATCGCGCCACCGCCATTGCCGGTTTACACCCAGCCGGCCTGCCCGGGCGATGGCTATCTGTGGACGCCGGGCTATTGGGCTTATGGCGACGACGGCTATTTCTGGGTGCCCGGCACGTGGGCACTGGCACCGGAGCCCGGGCTGCTTTGGACTCCCGGCTATTGGGGCTGGGCGAATGGCGTTTATGCCTGGAACGCAGGTTACTGGGGCCCGACCGTCGGTTTCTACGGCGGAGTCAATTATGGATTTGGCTACTTTGGTGTCGGCTTTGCCGGCGGCCGCTGGGAAGGCGGGCATTTCTTCTACAACCAGGCGGTGGCCAATGTGAACACCACCGTTGTGCATAACGTGTACCGCACGACAGTAGTCAACAATGTAACCGTCAATCGGACCAGCTTCAACGGGCCGGGTGGAGTTACTGCACGCCCCACGCAGACGGAAGAAGCAGCCGCTCGGGAGAGGCACGTTCCGGCGACTTCAGCTCAAAATGAACACGTGCAGACAGCCAGTAGCAATCCTCAACTGCGCGAGGCCGTCAATCATGGCAAGCCTGCGGTGGCCGCGACAGCAAAGCCGAACGACTTCAAAGGCGGAGGCGTAGTGGCCGCGAAGTCGGCGGCGCCGAACTACAAACCCGTAGCGGAGCGGAAAGCTGAAACCGAGCGAGCAGCCAACAATCGTCCCGCAGCCAACAATGGGGAACGGCCGAATAATAATGCGCGGCGGCCAGAGAACAACAATGCTCGGCCCGAAGGCGAAACCCGCAACGCTCCGGCGGAAAAGAACGTACCGAAGCCGCCTGCTGCAGAAAGAAACAACCCGCGGGAAAACGCGCCGCGCAACGAGGCAGTACCACGGCCCGAGAACAATCCTCGGAACAATGAGGCAGCTCCCAAAGAGCCCGCGGAACACAACGTACCGAAGCCGCCTGCGGCGGAAAGAAGCAACCCGCGGGAAAACGCTCCGCGCAACGAGGCAGCACCACGACCCGAGAATAATTCTCGGCGCAATGAGGCGGCTCCCAAAGAACCTGCGGAACGCAACGTACCGAAGCCGCCTGCTGCGGAAAGAAGCAACCCACGGGAAAACGCTCCGCGCAACGAGGCTGCGCCACGGCCCGAGAATAATTCTCGGCGCAATGAGGCGGCTCCCACAGAACCTGGGGAACGCAACGCTCCCAAGCCCCCTGCGGCGGAGAAGAAAGCTCCTAAGCCGGAAAACCGCCCTGAAGCTGCGCCCCGCAAGGAAGAGCCGCGAGCTAAGGCCGAGCCTAGGAGCAAACCAAATCCCGCGGCCGAGCCCAAGCCGGAGAATCATCCGGCTAAAGCGGCTCCCAGGCCAGAGGAAAATCGGCCACTTCGGAAGCCAGAGGAGAAGCACCCAGGGATGTAGTGACGGTCAGAATGACGCGACCCGCACATAACAACAGCCCGGCTTCCAGCCGGGCTGTTCTGTCTGCGGCGAATGGTGCTAGGCAGCCGCGGCTCGCTTGCTGCGACCTTCCAAAGTGGCAACTGGTTGCGCCACCTTGCGCACAAGAAATGGCTGAATATTCGGCTCACTGCCAGCCCACTCCAGGCTGACAATTGAGTGCCCCGGTTGGCACGTAACAAAATAGCGCTCTCCGTTAGGGCTGGTTATTTCGAACTTACCGCTCTCGCCTTGCAGAGCCTCGGCAACATCGTAAGTGGTGATGCTTTCATTCAGCTTCATAGGGGACCTCCATATGTCCGTTGCTGATTGGATTTCTTGGATCGTGCACTCTCCAGAGCAGAGAGTTATTGTTATAAGGGGAATGCCGGGACCTCAGCGCGCTTGCGAGACAAATTGTTCCCTAGGGTCTTCACTGTACGGAATAATATGCCGTGCAGGCTTTGCCTTCCGAAAAAAGATGTTTTAAGAGTCGGGAAGCATCCGGAAAGACATTCAAGTCTTTTCGTGAGAGGCGATCGTGCACTCGACAAGAGCCAGGCTCGCAATCGGGGGACTATTACTCGTTACATTACAGATGCATGTTGCGGCACAGTTCAGAGACGGGCCCTTCAACGACAACAATCAGCTAAGCAGGATCCTGGACTACATTTCGTCGAGCTGGACAACCCTAACCCGGTCGACGACGACTTGCAAAGGGATTTCCGACAGCAAATTCACGGGTAAGTCATTACTTTACCTTGCAGCCGATGTTGCAATCTCCCAAGCTTTGACTGCTTCACTGCGCCGGTGCAATGTGCGCGCGGAGAATCTTCCGTTCCGGATCACCGGGCCGGGACAGGTTGGAAAGAACGGGATCCATCCTCCCGGGCTGCTTTTTCTGCAAAATCCGTACGTCGTGCCGGGAGGAAGATTCAACGAAATGTACGGTTGGGACAGTTATTTCATTATCCGCGGATTGTTGCGGGAGGGTAAAACAGACTTAGCGCGAGGGATGGTAGAAAATTGTTTCTATGAAATTGAGCACTACGGAACCGTGCTGAACGCAAATCGAAGTTACTATCTTACGCGCTCCCAGCCGCCATTTTTGAGTTCCATGATCGTGGCAGTGTACGAAGCAGAGACCGCCCATCGGGCTGCAGACCGAGGCTGGCTCGCCAAAGCCTATCGAGATGCAGAGCGTGATTACAACATGTGGACAAGCCTGCCGCATCTTGCCGGCGAGACCGGACTCTCGCGGTATTACGACTTCGGCGACGGCCCGGTGCCGGAAGGCTTGCACGATGAAGTGAACTACTACCACGATGTGCTTGCCTATTTCATACGCGAAAAAGAAGGAGCGCCGTATCTGGTCGAAGCGAGCACGAAGAATTCCCTGCCTTATCCCGAATACGCAGCTCGAGCATGCGCGGAGAAGGTTCATTCACCGCAGGCGAAGTGCGAGCACTTCAACTACGTTGCGTTAAACTCCGAATACTACAAGGGAGACCGCAGCATGCGGGAGTCGGGGTTTGATATCAGCTTTCGTTTTGGGCCGTATGGAGCAGACACGCATCACTATGCCCCGGTCTGCTTAAACAGCCTGCTGTACAAGACTGAGACCGACATGGAAAAGATAAGCTCCTGGCTGGGAGATGCGCAGGCCGCTCGTCTTTGGCAGGAGCGCGCAGTAAAGAGAGGAAAGATCATTCAGGACCTGTTATGGAACCCGAAGCGCGGCCTTTTCTTTGATTACGATTTTGAACACAAGGAGCTGTCTTCGTACGAGTATGCAACCACGTTTTATCCGTTGTGGGCAGGCGCAGCAACTCCCGAGCAGGCGCGGGCGGTGACCGGCAATCTTCCGGTGTTCGAACGGGAAGGGGGATTGGCAATGAGCACGCATGATACCGGCGTGCAATGGGACTATCCGTACGGCTGGGCGCCAATCCAATTGCTTGCGGTCGAAGGCATGCGCCGCTATGGGTATAACGCGGAGGCGGACCGCATCTCGCGCAAGTTTCTTTCCCTGGTTCTTGTGAACTTCCAGCGGGACGGAAACATCCGCGCGAAATACAACGTGGTAACCGACTCGTCAAATATCGGACTGTCGGAGGGCTATCGCGGCAATATTATCGGTTTCGGGTGGACGAACGGCGTCTTCCTCGAACTTCTGCATGAACTGGCGAAGTCCAGTATCCATCCCTAATTCAGTATCCATCCTCAATTCGAACATCAGCGAGGCGCTTTCGCCTGACGATGGGGAACATGCGGACTGGCACGGAGCGTACTCTTGCCGTTTCATGGGGCGCTAAAGAGGCACGGAGAGCTGCCGATATGCCACAAATGGACGCCAATTCAATAAAGAGAAACTTCGCTTCGGCTGACGCGCCTAAGCCCGTTGTGGACCGGAGGAGGCATGCTCGCTACCGGTGGAGCATTCCGATTATGGTACATCCCTCCGGCGGCTCAGGCATGCCCGGGATGAGCCTCGAGATCAGCGAAAGCGGCATGTCCGCACTAATGAGCGCGGCCTTGACGGTGGGAGACGTGGTCGAACTGGCGCCGATTGCAGAGGATAGGGTCTCGGCACTCGTGCGAAGGCAAAACGGCAAGATCTATAGTTTTGAATTTCTTAATCTTACGGTTTCCCAGCACCAGCGAATCGCGGACCGGTGCAAGGTGCTCCCCTTATATCGCTCAAACTCATTAGATATATGAGCGGCTGAAGCGACGTGGATCATCCAAACAACACCGCTGCGATCGTTCTTGAGTTCACTGCGAAATAATCTCCTCTTCTGCTTGTCCTAAAGTCCGACTTGCGCCGGGCCGATCTGTTTCAGAGGAAATGCAGAGAGGGGAACGCACTCGTGATCCATCCGGACAGGAGTAACGCCTCATGAACAGCATACGCGCTCTCATTGTCGACGATTCATCAGTGATGCGGAAAATAGTGGAGCGCTCCCTGCGCCAGGCGGGCATTGACATGAATAGCGTGCTTGAGGCGGGGAACGGCGCCGAAGCGCTATCCATTCTGGCGGACAATCAAATGGACCTGATCCTATGCGACATCAACATGCCGGTGATGGACGGATTGGAATTCGTCAAACAGCTCTCCGGGGTAGAAAATGCCAAAAGTGTTCCGGTGGTGATGATTGCGACTGAAGGCAGTGAATCGCATGTGGTGCAGGCCTTATCTGCCGGAGCGCGAGGATACATCCGCAAGCCGTTCACCCCCGAGCAGGTCCGGGAGCATGTTCTGCCGGTGTTGGGGGTGAAGGCTTGAAAACAACCAGTGAACTCCTGGCGGGGGACCCGAGCACGCGCGAAAACTGGGGCGCATTGCTTGAAGTGGCAGCGCGCGAGGTGTTCGAGCTGATGCTGGGGTGCAAGTTGACCGCGGCCAAGCCCGCAGCGGGAGAATCGATGGAGATTACTTCCATGGTTGGTTTCGCTGGGCAGATATGCGGGGTGATGAGCATCCGCTGCAGCAGGAAATCAGGCATTATCATGGCTTCAAGAATGCTGGGCATAGAGGCGGCAAAGATTGGCGCCGAAATGTGCGATGCCTGCGGCGAAGTCTGCAACATGGTTGCAGGGAATTTCCAAGAACAAGATCGCTGGACTGGGAGATGGATGCATGCTCTCGGTCCCCACGGTCGTGACCGGCGAGGACTACAGTCTATATTCTCTGACAGATTCAGCCGCGGTGGAAGTCCGGCTTCTGTTTGAGGGCATGCCCCTCATCATTTCGCTGCAGCTTCACAGTTAACATCGAGAGCAACCCCGGGGCAGCCTCCAGCAAGACCCCGGCGAGGGGTAATCTCCTCTCAGGTGGCGACGGCAGCAGAGCTAAATATGGTGGACACGAGCTGGTGGATTTCTGCGACGTCTTCATCGAGCTCGAAAGTGAAACGGGCCAGGTCTACACCCTCCAGATCACGATATTCATGCAACAAGACATCCCATGCGGGGTCGTGGACCAGATCCACCCGTTGCAGCTCGTAATAACCATAGCCGAGGCCACGCACGCGGCAAAGCAGGTCGCTCAGATGAACCAAGGCCACCAGCGGCCGCGCGCTGTCGCTGTGCTCGACGGCATGGTGGTATGCAATAGCTTGAATGATGTCGCCGCTCAAGTGCCACTTTTCGGCCAGTGCGCGCCCCGTCTCAGAGTGAGTAAAGCCCATGACGGCATTCTCCGCCTCGTGCAGAGGAATTCGATGGCGGAGCGCCTCAGCAAGGGCCGCGGCAAATTCGGTGGGGAAAGCCAGGCAATTGACCAGGAAGCCGATGTCGTGGAGCAGCGCAGCCATGTAGGCTTTGTCTTTATCTGCGGAGGCGAGCCTCTCGCTGAATTTGCGGCACACCATGGCGCAACCGAGGGAATGTCTCCAAAAAACGGCCGGATCCAACGGCCAATTTTTGGCCGGGAAGGCCTGGCCCAGGCAGCAAGTGAGCAGAATGGTTTCGACCCTCCGCAGACCCAGACTGATCACCGCGCCCTTGATGGATTGAGGTGGCTGGGCCAGCCCGAAGAGCGGGGAACTGGCGACGCGGAGGCATTGAAGAGCGATGGTATTGTCGTAGGACACCAACTTGACGATCTCATCGAGTTTTACCTGCTCCGGGGGCGCATTCAACATTTCCAGTAAGGGAAGAAAAACAGCCGGAATGGACGGCATGGTTTCAATGCGATGCACGCGCTCGGCGATCCTGGCAGCCACGGGTGCGGTCATGACTTTCCACTCTCAAGTGACGGTTCCCAGTAGGCGATGGCCCCGGGGAAGTGGACCAGGTGAAATTGATCATTGAGCTTCAATAACGACTCTGATGTGCCGAGGAATAGATAACCTCCAAAGTTAAGGTTGCTGAAGAAGTGGTTCACGACTTTCGATTTCGAAGGCCCATCGAAGTAGATCAACACATTGCAGCAGAAAATCACATCCATGCCTTTCATGAAGAGCATCTTGGAGTCGTCTTGCAGGTTGAGGCGGCTGAACGAGATGAGCTTTTTAATTTCCGGCCGGACCTGAAGTTTTTTCTCGTCGAGAGACGTGAAGTACTTGCGCTTGAAATAGTCAGTGGTCGAGCGGAGCGCATAGTCGCCATAAATACCGGCCTTTGCGGAGTCGACAGAACGGTCGTTGAGGTCGGTGGCGAGAATCTCGACTGTCCACCCCTTGGTTACGATTTCTTTCTCTTCGAGCATAACTATGGCCAAGGTATAGGCCTCTTTGCCAGTGGAGCATCCTGCGCTCCAAATGCGCAGTCGCTTAACGACCCGCTTGGATTTTTCGGAGATCAATTCCGGCAGGATGACCTGACGCAGGGCGTCGAGTTGAGTCTGGCTGCGAAACAGGCAAGTCTCGCCGATGGTGAGTTCGTTGAGGAGCTGCCGCAGTTCTGCCTCCCGATTGGAGTGGGCGGTAAGAAGGTCCCAATACTCCCGCGGAGTCCTCACACCCAGATGTTTCATCCTCCGGCCGCAACCATCGACCAGCAGATAAAGTTTCTCCTCGAGTTGATAGATTCCTGAGACCTTGTACACCAGGTCCCGTATTTGACGGAACACGGGATCGATGGGTTCTCCTACTCTGGCGGGTGCAGGTTTGGCATTTGCAGCTTGCGTCCCGGCAATCATTTGGCCTGAGGCTCCAAAACGTCAGGCTGGCGGGAGAGGCTGGACGCCTGCGGAACCCGGCTTTGCAGCACGCGGCGGGCGATCTCGGGCGCCAACTGGTCGAGGGGATAAACCCCATCAGCCTGTCCCGCGGCATAAACCAACCCTGGCATTCCCCAGACCACGGCAGAGGCTTCATCCTGAATGATGATCTGGCCTCCAGCTTCGCGAATGCATTGCGCGCCGAGCACGCCGTCCGAGCCCATGCCGGTCATAACCACGCCAAGGCCGCCGGCGCGATAGGCCGCCGCCACCGACCGAAAAAGGACATCCACTGCGGGACGGCAAGAGTGTTGATGGGGGGCCTGATTGAGATCCAGGCGCGGATGGACGCCCGAGCGGACGGTCATGTGGAAGTTTCCAGGTGCGATCCACGCATGTCCGGGGACCAGGTCGATGCCGGCAGCTCCTTCTGCAACCGCAACCTGAGACTGGCTCGCCAGGCGTTCGGCAAGCAAGCGGGTAAAGATTGGCGGCATGTGTTGGACCACTACGATTGGCACCGGCAAATCCCTTAGGGATGCGGGGAAGGACTTCTGCGAGTGCGTTGGGGCCGCCAGTGGAGGTACCGATGGCCACGATCTCTATGGGATGGCGTGGGCGTGGACGCTGGGAAGTGGGCGGTGGTGGCGGCGGGGAAGCCTTGGTCCTGGGGGAGGAACGGGAACAGAGCGCTTTGATCTTAGGCACCAGTTCACTGCGGATGGCTTCGATGGCAACAGCGGGGCTTCCGGTGTTACTGGGCTTGGTGGCATAGTCGGAAGCTCCCAGCGAGAGCGCGTCAAGCGTGGCGCTGGCTCCGCGCTCAGTCAATGTACTGAACATGATAACCGGCAGCTTCGGGCGGACCTTGCGCAACTCCTTCAAGGCTTCCAAACCCGTCATGACGGGCATTTCTACATCGAGTGTGACCAGATCGGGATCAAGCTGCGCGATCTTGGAAAGGGCAATGCGGCCATCGCTGGCGGAAGCGATCACCTCAAGCTCAGGATCTGCGGACAAGGTCTCGCAAAGCAACTTGCGAATCACCACCGAGTCGTCCACAACCAGAATCCGAATGCGCGCCATTGAAAGTTATTCAGCTTTCGTTGTTCGGGCTCGGCGTCGGAAACTAAGAGCCGGCCCGAGCGGCTATGCTGCGGCTGTGTTCGGCGGCCTCAGTCCCGAAGCCGCCAGCGTTGATTCTGAACTGCTCGACGAGGCGACGGAGTTCGGCTGAAGTCGCCACCAACTGTTGCGCCGCCTTCTGCGTGTCGCCCGCACCCCGTGACGTGCTCTCGGCCGCCTGTGCCACTCCCGCAATGTTGCTGGTGATTTCGTTGCTTCCCTGTGCCGCTTCGCTCACATTGCGCGCCATCTCGTTGGTGGTGGCGTTCTGTTCCTCGACCGCGGTGGCAATGGTGTTGGAGATGCCGTTGATCTGGTTAATCACCTGGCTGATGCTGCCAATGGCCTCCACCGCCGCCTTGGTGTCGGTCTGAATGGCTTCGATCTTGCGGCTGATGTCTTCGGTGGCTTTGGCGGTTTCTTTGGCCAGTTCCTTCACTTCGTTGGCCACCACGGCAAAGCCCTTGCCGGCTTCTCCGGCGCGGGCGGCTTCGATGGTGGCGTTGAGGGCGAGCAGGTTGGTTTGCTGGGCGATGGAAGTGATGACCTTGATGACCTGGCCGATCTCGGTGGAGGATTCGCCCAGTTTGGAGACGGTGGCGGTGGTGGTTTCTGCGACCTTGACGGCGGAGGTAGCGACCTTGGCGGCCTCGGTGGCACTTTTGGCGATTTCCTTGATGCTGGCGCCCATCTGCTCGGCGCCGGTGGCGACGGTCTGCAGGTTCTGGCTGACCTGCCGGGCGGAGTTGGAGACGACGTTGGCCTGAGCGGAGGTTTCCTCCGAATTTGCGGTGATGTGCTGGCTGGTGGAGGAAAGTTGTTCGCTGGCCCCCGCGATTTGCACGGCGGTTCCGGTGATGGATTCGATCACACGGTACAGGTTATTTTTCATCTTGTTCAGCGCGGTGCCGGCCTGACCAATTTCGTCACGTGAAGAAATTTTCATGTCTTCCACTGTCAGATTGTTGGCCGCAACCTGCCCGATCATTTCAAGCATGCAGCCGGCGGCGGTGGACAAGGACCGCGAAAAGGAGATGGCAACGACGAGGCCGACTACGATGGCACTGACCAGCAACCCGATTATCCAGTAGCGAGAAGAGCGGTACACTTCAGCCGCAGCCTTTGTCGATTCTGCCGCGCCTTTATCACTCAGGGACACGTTGTCTCCCAGCAACTTGTCAGCGCTCGCGAAGCTGGACAAGCCTTCGGTAATCGACAAGCTTTCCGCCTCGTTGCCTTTGCCTTGATGGGCGAGTTGGAGGACCCGATCCTTGATAGCGAGATGCTTGTCCCATTCAGCGCGGAACTGCTGATAGAGCTGCCGCTCTTCCTCGGACGAGATGAGAGGCGCGTATTTTTTTTCATCCTCAAGAACATTGGACTGGGATTTCTCAATCCTGGCCTCTCCCTGCGACTTATCTGGATTGATGAAATAGCTAAGCTCCCAGCGCCGCACCGTGGAGGCATCGAACCGGAGCTGACCGACAATCTTGACACTGGGAAGCCGACTTGTGCCGAGATCGCTCGCTGCACTGTCCATCCTGGAGAGCTGCGCCAACGACCATCCGCCGAGTACTACCATCAGGATCACAACGACGCCAAAGCCCAGGCCCAGTTTCATGCCTATTCTCATATTGGTGAATATTCCCATGGCATGAATCCCCTTTTCGAAATCGCAGATTTATCCCTACGTCACGGACACTTCATCGGCGTAAGGGATGCGAGCTTTAGCTTGCCGTTTGGCTCAGCCCATCTGGCAGGCTTTTTCCGTATCGAGCAAATGCATGAGCCGGGCGTTCAGCTTGTGAACGCCGCGGATTACGTTTCGGACCGCGCCACGCAAAGTTTCGGGTGGAGGCTCAAACGTATCCTCTTTCACTTCGACCACGTCGCCGATTTCGTCCACCAGAAGACTGACCGCGCCGTCTTCGGAGCGGACCACTACATTTACGACAGTCGCGCCTGCCGGGCGGGGCGGCAGCTCGAGCTGCCGGCGAAGGTCAATCGCAGTGACAATCTGACCGCGGAGATTGATCAGTCCGCTGACCACGGCCGGAGCAAGGGGGACCTGCGTCATCTCCAGGGAGCGAACCACCTCCTGAACTTTCTTGAGTTCGACTCCGAACAACAGGCCGTCAAGATAGAACGTGCAAAACTGGAGAGCGGGCATAGCTCAGAGCGCTCCTCCGCTGGCGTGCATGGTGGCGGTGGGCCGGGCCTCGGCAATCCCAGCCTGGAGGACGGCTGGAACGTCGAGCAATTCAGTGACCCGGTCGCCGATCACCACCGAATAGAGGACACAATTCCGGGTGGCCGCGGTCTTCACCTCGGCGCGGTCTTCGACGATATCCAGAATCTTCTCGACCACCAGGCCAAAACTCTGTCCCTCGTGGTTTAGGACCAGGACCTGTATTGGGCCTGAATCCGGCGACGGCAGGGCCTGCAAAGCGCGCAATTTCTGACGCCGCTCCTCGAGCACGAGCGCGAGACGAATCAAAGGCAGAATCTGCCCACGATATTGTGTGACCCACTGGATGCCGGACATCTCCACCTGCGCGACCGGAAATTCTTCGAGGCGCGCCAGATTGCTAAGAGGGATGGCCATACGCGAGTCGCCAAGGCCGGCGAACAAAAGAAAAGCCTTTTTCTCTGCGGCAGCCGACACGGACTCTGCCGTCTTTTCAACCGGAGCGCGGTCGCGGGCTTGGCTGATGACACTCGCGCGCTGGGCCAGGCCGAGCACGTCCAGGATGAGCGCCACCTTGCCGTCGCCCATGATGCTGGAGCCGGCGAAGGTCTTAAGCGTCTTCAGTTGTTTGCGCAGGGGTTTTACGACGATCTCTTCGGTGTCATTGATGCTATCCACCACCAGCCCAAACTGGCGTTCATCGGCCTGCAGGACGACGATATTGACATTGCGGAATTCAAGCACCTTTTCCTCAACAATCGAGGTCAATTCCATGATCTGATGGGAAGCGTGCTGGACTTCTTCGAGTTCCTTGCGCGCCAGGCCTTCCTCTCCATCACTCTTGAAGCGCAGGACGTTGTGGACCAGTTGATGAAAGTGTTTGTGAGTCTTTTCCAGCGTGTGCATTTCCTCGATCGCACCAAAATCTGTCAGCCCCGCGGAATAGATCCACTTTCCCAGAGCGCACTGTTCATGCGAGCCGGCCTGCTGCGCGGTCATGCACAACTTGCCTTGAAGGACCTGTTCCAGTGTGGTGATCCACTGACGGTGCTTGTCCCTCACCGTGGCGAAATCCACGCCAGTAGAGGCGCCCGCTCCGCCTGCAGGCTGGGTCTTGGTTTCCACGTTTAGTTCGCGGCTCAGGTAAACGAGCGGCAAAAGCTTTCCGCGCAACCGGTGTACAGGGACGCCATGTACCATCTCGATGCCGCTGCGCGCCTGTTCTCCCTCGAGCCGCACCAGTTCCAGCAGATTCACCTGGGGAATGGCATAGCGCTCGCCGTTGCAGACGACGATCAAAGCCGGGATGATGGCCAGCGTCAAAGGAATTTTGATGCGAACGGTTGTACCGGCGCCGGCCATCGAGTGAACATCCACCACGCCGCCAATCTTTTCCACGTTGGTCTTGACGACGTCCATACCCACGCCGCGGCCGGAAACGTTGGTGACTTTTTCGGCGGTGGAGAAGCCCGGCAGGAAGATCAGATTCGAAATTTCGCGCTCCGACATGCGCATTGCCTGCTCGGCAGTAATTACCTTGCGGTCAATGGCTTTTTGCCGGATGCGTTCGAGGTTGAGGCCTGCGCCGTCGTCACTGATTTCAATATTGACTTGCCCGCCCTCGTGAAAAGCCCGTAAAATCAGCCGTCCCGCCGAGTTTTTTCCGGCCTTTAGACGGTCATCGAGTTGTTCGATCCCATGGTCCACGGAATTACGCACCAGGTGCGTAAGGGGGTCCTTTATGGCCTCGATGATGGTCTTATCGAGTTCAGTCTCTTGGCCCACCATTTCGATTTCCACTTGCTTGCCGCAACCGAGAGCAACGTCACGGACTGTTCGAGGGAACTGGCCCCAGATATTACCGATGGGTTGCATGCGGGTTTTCATGACCTCTTCCTGCAGTTCGGTTGCAATGAGGTCGAGGCGCTGCGAGACGGCATGCAGGCCGGTGTTTTCCACGGTATTGGAGAATTGCAACAACTGGTTGCGTGCCAGCACCAGCTCCCCCACTAGCGTCATGAGCTTATCCAGCAGATTCACCGCCACACGAACCGTCTCTGGGGCGGCTTCCCGAGCCTTTGTTTCCAGACTCTGCTGGGCGGCCAGAACATCCTCGACCTTGGCTACGCCCAGCGACACCAGAATTTCGCCTAAACGGCGGCTGTCGCCTTGTTCCTGGTCTTCCAGAGCGCGCGCGATGTCCTCCGCATGCACCAGGCCACGCTCGAACAACAGACCGCCGATTTTTCCGCGAACCGGGCGGCGTTGAGCGGCGTCGTTTTTCTTTCGCGGAGAAGGAGGGCGAGCCCCGGCCGGAGCAGTCACCACCGCAGCGATCGGCGGATTGGGGGGAGGCAACGGCGCAGCGGGAGTTTCTGCGGCTTTCTTTTGCGGTGCAGCTGGGACAGGCTGCGCCTCGGTAGCTTCCGGAGCGAGCGCGCTGGGATTCGGCGGCGGGCCAGAGTTCTGTAAGCGGGTCAGCGTGTCACGCAGTTCCGGGTAATCGCTTTCGCCATCCTGGCCGGTGGACTCGATTTCTTTCAGCATCTGGCGCACGGCATCCACCATGGCCAGCAACGCGGTGGTGATCTCGGGGCTGAGCGTGATTAGACCATCGCGCAGGCGTGAAAGCAGGTTTTCTCCCACATGCGCCACACCTTCCAGCTTGTTGAAGCCCAGGAACCCGCATGTACCTTTGATAGTATGGATGGTGCGAAAAATACCAGCCAGCGCTTCCTTGTCCTGAGGATTTTTCTCCAGGCCGACCAGCTCCCGATCAAGCCGATCCAGGTTCTCCGAACTCTCGGCCAGAAAGTCGCGAATTATGTCACTATCGCCCATGGCCTAACTTTCCGAACTGGATCGACTTCCGGGATTGGTCCAAGGTGGCGATACCGAACTCCTTGTAGCCGCCGTCTACGAGCGTGACCAGTTCGTTCGCAGCACGATGGTTACCTCTGCCATATCGTCCATCGAGGGGATAGGCATTAGCACGAGCTTTGGGATTTTGATACTGGCCGCAGCCGGGTGCCGGGCGTTGAGGTGTTCGCGAGCTGCCGTAGACGCAGGCCAAGTCAGGCAGCCATGAGCCGGGAAAAGGGGAATCCCGGAACCCATTGATGCTAAAATCTTTGTAGCGACTGGTGCGGCATGCGAGCTCCTTATGGCTTGACCATTATTGACAACTGCATTTCTTGCCCAGTGCGCGAGGACCATCTGTTCTGCAACCTGCCCCTGCCAGCGATACAAAAGCTTAACGACATCAAATCCACGGCAGTCTATCCAAAGTCTTCAATGTTGTTCATTGAAGGACAACAGCCCCGCGGGGTGTTCGTTCTCTGTGCCGGCAGGGCGAAACTTTCCACTTCGTCGCGTGAAGGTAAGACAATAATCACGAAGATCGCCGAGCCCGGGGATGTCCTGGGCCTGAACGCAACCATTTCCAATCATCCTTACGAAGTAACTGCGGAAATGATCGAAGCGGGCCAGGCGAACTTCATCAGCCGGGACGCGCTACTACAATTTCTCCGGGAGTATGGCGAGGTGGCACTGCGAGTTGCAGAACAGCTAAGCCGGAATTACTACTCAGCGTACGAGGAGGTCCGCACTCTGGGCCTCGCCAGTTCGCCGGCAGGAAAATTTGCGAAGCTATTGCTTTCCTGGGACCCCGGGAAAGGGAATACACACGACGGTTTTCAAGTCAAGTTGACGCTCACCCAGGAAGAAATCGCGGAGATGATCGGCACCACACGGGAGACCGTGAGCCGGTTGTTCTCGGATTTCAAGAAGAAGCGGATGTTGCGAGTGGCCGGCTCGACTTTGACGGTTTGCGACAAGCCGGCCCTGCAAAGAATCGCGGAGTGCTGACAACTTCCTGAGTGGTTATTTCTGAGGAAAATAAAAGGCTTCCGTCGCAGGACGGTATACGCGGGCCATCCAAAGCGGCCGCCGCAAATTTCCCGGGCCGGGAGCAGGCCGGCTCATGTTCAGCCAGCGGCGATATTCCTCGTGCGAGCGGTTGGTGTCCACGAAGACGTCGCCATAGTGATCTTCGGGACGCGCCTTGGTGACGGTGACCTTTTGATGCCAGCAATGCTGGCCGCTGATAGGATCGGGCTGCACGGGAAAAGTCAGGTTCTGGTGCACTCCGGCATCTTCCCAGTGGATGCGTGACGAATCGGGATCGTTGCTGGAAAAGGGACGAATCCCGTGCTTTTGCCGCAAGAGCCACTGACCCGGTTCGATCTGCTTTACATCAACCAGCGCGGTGGACCAGCGCTCGCCGCCGGAGTCTTCTGCGAGACGCCATCGCCCGAGATGATGGGAACAGGCAACGATGCCGGGGCGGATCGCCTCGGTTACCCAGACCTTATCAACGAAATATCCGATGGCAGTTTGCACACGAACCAGATCGCCCGTGGCCACACCGATACGCGAAGCATCCCGGTCATGAATCCAGACCGGATTTTTATGCGAAATTTCATAGAGCCATTTCGCATTGCCGGAGCGGCTGTGGATCAGCGTGGGCAAGCGAAACGTCGGCAGCAACAGCATTTCATTTTTCGCCGCGTCAATCTGGCTGCGATGCACATGGCTGTGGATGTATCCAGGAATTGAGTACTCAGGCCAGCGCCAATCTTTGAGCGTCTTCGAATAGAACTCCAGTTTGCGCGAAGGAGTAGGGAACCCGGTGACGGCGCGGCTGTCAACTTGCACCCCGATGGGGGTGCCGTTCTTATTGACGACATTGGTGGCGGGATCAACTGTCGAACCTTGCAGTTCTTGGGACTTTAATACTTTCTCGTGGGATGCGTACACGTCGTTCTCGACGAGAAACGCGCCGTATTTTCGCATGTAGTCGAGGGGCGTTAAGCCTTCTTGCGCTGCTGCCTGGGGCAATCCCGGAACACTGTTTTCGAAAATCCAGCGGTAGTACTCGCCGATGCGCAGCTTCTCGCCCGCCCGGTACGGCGACTCAAAATAGCGCCGGATACCCATGGAGCCGTCAGGGTCCACGCGCCACGAGAGTTCAATCCAAAATTCGTCTTCCTCCCATACCTCGCCGAGGCCGGCATCACGATGAGCTTGGTAACTAAAATCGAACTTCTTCCCCTGCTTTTCGAGCGCGACCCGTAAAACCGGCTGGCGGTAGCCGATCCAGCGCGCGGCCTGCGTCTCCTGGCTGAGCAAGTCATGACGCTCGGAGGCATGCCCCGTCGGCAAGACGTAATCGGCAAACCAAGCCGTCTCACTCCACGTCGGGGTGAGGCAGGCGTGACGCTCAACTTTGGATTCGTCGGTCAGCATTTCCATCCATGTCATGCCGTCGGGATTGGTCCACACCGGGTTGTACACGCGGGTGAAATACATCGCCAGCTTGCCGCGGCCTTCTTTCAGAAAGTGAGGCAGGAGGAAGCTCATTTCGAAAAACGCCAAGGGATACTCCCGCGCCCACATCATTTCGTTCCACGCGTTGGGCGCGGGCGGCATGAGCGGAGGCTGGGGAATGAACTTATTCCACGCGCTTGGGGAAGTTCCGCCACGCGTGCCCACTGCGCCGACAAGCACGGCAAGAAACTCCAGCGCGCGAGCGACCTGCCATCCGCCAAGATTGCCGGCGGCGGCGTTGCGCCAGACGTGAGTGCTGGTGGCTGGGCCAGCACGCGCGATTTCGTGTGCGACTTCGACAAGGATTCGCGGGTCAACGCCGGATTCCTGCGCGGCGAACTCCGGCGTATATTTCGCATACTCCTGTTGGAGAGTTTCGATAAACGAGTCGAAGGTTTGCGGCCCAGCCGGATGTTCCTCGCGCAAATATTCTTCCCAATTGACCCAGCGGCGCACGAAATCGCGGTCGAAGAGATTCTCCTGGAGCAGGATGTTGCATATCGCGAGTAGCACCGCCGCTTCGCTGCCTGGCCAGGTGGAGAGCCAGTAGTCCGCTTTCGATGCGGTATTGGAAAGCCGCGTATCTATCACGCAGACCTTTGCGCCGTCCATTTTGCCGTCAATGATGCGTTGCGCGTGCGGATTGAAATAATGCCCGGCTTCAAGATGCGAACTCAAGAGCAGGATGAAGCGCGCGTTGGCATGATCGGGCGAGGGGCGGTCAAATCCATGCCAGAAGGCGTACCCGGTGCGCGCTCCGGCCGAGCAGACATTGGTGTGGCTGTTGTGGCCGTCAATACCCCAGGCGTGCAGAACGCGCTGGTTGTAGATCAGTTCGTGTCCTGGGCGGCCGACGTGATATATGATTTCGTTCTTGCGGCCTTCCTGCAACGCAAGGCGAATGCGCGTGGCCAGGTCGTCGAGAACTTCATCCCAGCTCACGCGCTCCCATTTTCCCTCGCCACGTTTGCCGGCGCGCCGCAACGGATACAGGATTCGCTCCGGATCGTTCACCTGATTGATAGTCGCCGGGCCCTTGGCGCAGTTGCGCCCCCGGCTGCCGGGATGCGCCGGGTTGCCCTCGAACTTCTGCACTCGCATCTTCTCTTTATCTATGTACGCAAGCAGGCCGCAGCCGGCTTCGCAATTGAAGCAGATCGTCGGCACCAGCGAATAATGTTTCTCGGCCTTGCGCGGCCACTGCGCAGGATCGTACTCCGTCCAGTCGTCCCATCGTTCCGGTGGAGGGTAACTCGAAAGCTCCGACGGTTCTTCCAGGTCGAGCGCCTGCGGATTTAGCGGAGGCGGATATTTCATATCAACTCAGAGGAGCCACCTGGCCCGCTTTCACCCACAATTCTTCAAACCACCACAACCCGGCGAGGGCAAGAACCGCGGCTGCGATTTCAACTCCGGCGCTATCGGCCAAGCGCAGCGCTGCAAGGCAAAGGCAGATCGGAGCGACCAACCCCAAAACAATCGCCAATCCCCAGAAGCGCACGCTCAGAGTTCCTCGGATGAGGGCCCGCGTGGCGATTCTAATATCTTCGCTGACGTGCGGCAGGGTGATTTCGCCAAAGATCATGGCCAAGTCGGCAATGAGTGAGATCACGAGAATCATCGTTGCTGCCGTCGTGGCCCTCGCATCTATCAAAACACCAGCAATCAGTAGCGCCGCCGATCCGGCGACCAACGCCTGCACCAGCAGATGCCATAGAAAAACCGGGCTTTGCCACAAGTCGCGTCCTTTGGCTTGGGCGAAGAGGAACGCTGAGTAGCATGCCGAAGCTATCGAAAAAAGCGTGGAAAGCCATCGCAATAGGCTGGGGACTTCTGCTCCGAACATCCCGGCCAGCAGCCACGCGGCGGAGCAGGCTCCGTAGCCAATCAGGAAATAAGTGCCAATGACCAGCCACGATCGAAAGTTCGGCTTGGTTAACAGGTAAAAAAAACGATCCGGGCGCTTGAGATCAAAAACCAGCAACGCCGAGGTCACCGCCAGCGCGATGAGCGCGAGCGCCGGAGCAACCACGTTCAATAAAGGCGATGATGAGTTGGCTGCCATACTCAGCAGAATTGCCGCCACAAGCAATACCCCGGCGGCGATGGATTTGGTCCACAAATATGCCGCGATTTTCCATCCCCAGGGCGCGGGATGAAACACATCGTAGATTTCGCGCGTGAGCCCCGGCGAACTATCCACCGCAGGCTGGGTGACTCGACGGTCCGCCCAGAAATAAGTGTGTTCGCGCGAAAGGCGCTCGGGTTCGATGACATCGCCTTCGATCCCCACATAAAACAGCTTCGGGTTCGTGCCCTTCTGTGACTTTCGGACCGACACTTTCTTGTTTGCCACGACTCGCGCCACTTTGCTTCCCGGATGGTCGAGATCGCCGGCAAGGATGGCCTGCGTGGGACAGACGATCACGCAGGCCGGCTCGAGACTCTTCTCAACCCGGTGCGCGCAGAAATTGCATTTCGCGGCGGTGCTGGTGTTGGGATCAATATAGAGCGCATCGTAAGGGCAAGCCTGCATGCAGGCCTTGCACCCGATGCAGCGGGCATTATCAAAATCGACAATTCCGTCGGCACGTCGGTAGAGGGCGCGGGTAGGGCAAATTTCCGTACACGGGGAGTCATCGCAATGATTGCAGCGCAGGACGCCGAAATGCCGCGTGGTATAGGGAAATTCGCCCTTTTCGACATACTTCACCCAGGTCCGGAACACTCCAACCGGGACGGAATGCTCTTCCTTGCAGGCGACCGTGCAGGCGTGACAACCGATGCAGCGGTCCTGGTCAATGACAAATCCGTAGCGCATCAGGTAAAGAGCACCGCACGACCGTAAACAACTCCCGGCCGCGCAAACTGACATGATACCTTACAGCGACCGGGCGCCGGGCGTTCAAGGACCGAGTTAGTCCATATCGCCCTTGGCCCGGTACAACAAAGGTAACAGCGAGCCTCAAATGTCTTCCGATTCTGTTCTTGCGCTGCCATCCCCTCCAGCCAGTGTGCGTCTGCACTATGGAGATGACCCAAATCAGTTTGGCGAACTGCGCTTACCCGCTGGTCAAGGCCCGTTCCCGGTGGTGATGAATCTCCACGGCGGTTTTTGGCGGACGAAGTACGGGCTTGCTCATGCGGGACATCTTTGCGCGGCGCTCACGGCAAGAGGAGTTGCGACCTGGAACGTGGAATACCGCCGCGTGGGTGATGTGGACGGGGGATGGCCGGGAACGCTGGAAGATACACGCAGGGCGTTTCGATTTCTTCCGCAGATCGCAGGCAGATATAGGCTGGACGCAGGCTGCGTTGCTGTCATGGGCCACTCAGCCGGTGGACAGCTCGCGATGTGCCTGGCGGCGCACGAGCCCTCAGTTCAACACGTACTTTCGCTTGCCGGCGTGGTGGATTTGCACCAGGCCTGGGAGCTGCACCTGAGCAATGACGCGGTAGTGGAATTCCTCGGTGGCAATCCGAGCGACGTCCGGGAACATTACCGAGAGGCCGATCCCATGCGGCTGGCGGTCAAGGCCAGACAATGGCTGATTCACGGCGTTGAGGACGATATTGTGCCGTCGTCGTTCAGCAAGAATTACGCGGAAGAGAAGAAAAGACGCGGCGAAAATGTTCACTATCTTGAAATTGCTGGAGCGGGGCATTTCGACCTCATTGATCCGCGTTCCGCAGCGTGGCCGGAGGTGGAAGATACGGTGCTGCAATTACTGGGAGTTAAGGAGATCTTCTAAGCGCACTTTCTCAGGACCAGCGCGGAGTTCTTTGATCCGAAGGCGATGCAGTTGCAGACCGCGTGCTCGACCGGCTTCTTTCTGCCGGCCTCGGGCACATAATCGAGGTCACATTCAGGATCGGGAGGGTCGAGGTTGATGGTCGGGGGAATCTGGCCGGATTGCATGGCGACGATGGCCGCTGCGACCCCGGCGGCGCCGCAAGCGCCCTGCGGATGCCCGATTTGCGATTTCAAGGCTGACATGGGGACGTGGCGAGCGTATTCTCCGAGCGCAAGCTTCAGGGCGCGGGTTTCAATGCGGTCATTCAACTGCGTGGATGTGCCGTGCAGGTTGACATAGTCAACGTCTCGCGCGGCAATTCCGGCCTGCTGCATGGCCAGGCCAATGGCGCGCGCCGGTTCCTCTCCGCACTCCTGCAGGCGCACGCGATGAAAAGCTTCGCAAGTAGACCCGTAGCCACAAATTTCCGCCAACCGGTTTGCCCCGCGCGCCCGGGCATGTTCGTATTCTTCTAGAACGAACATCCATGCGCCCTCACCCAGCACGAAACCGTCGCGATTGGCAGAAAACGGCCGCGATCCGCGATGCGGCTCGTGGTTCCACGAGTCAGTGAGAATCTTCATCAGGATGAAGCCTTTGACGATGCCCAGGGCGATGGGCGCATCGGCGCCACCGCTCAGCACCATGTCAAGACGGCCGGATTGAATCTGCCGCATGGAATAACCGAAGGCGTCGGTCGAAGAAGTACAACCGCTGGTGATGACGTGGCTCGCGCCGCGCAGCCCAAAGCGGACATTGAGTTCGCTCGAAAGAGCGCCCATGACGCCCGTAGGTACGCAGAACAGACTCATCTGCTTGTATTGCTGATGGAAAAAGAGCCGGTACTGTTCCTCGGTAAACTCTTGCGACCCTCCGCCGGAGCCGAGAATGACGCCGAAACGGCGTTTTTCATCGAGGGGCAGGGAAGCCGGATCAATCCCCGCGTCGCCTAGCGCTTCTGTGGCGGCGCACAGTGCAAGCGGCAGCACGCGCGAAACGTGCTTGCGTTCGCGCTTTTCAATCCAGGCTAGCTCGTCGAATCCACAAACTTCCCCGGCAATCTGCACCGGGATTTCAGAAGGATCAAACAGGGAAATACGCCGCACCCCGCTCCGCCCGGCAAGAACGGCGTCGGCAAAGGCTGCATTGCCTGTGCCATTGGGACTCACGACGCCCATTCCGGTGATCGCGACCCGACGCTTCATGTCTACGGAAGACTATATACGATGGGCGCAGAATGCCGGGTCACAGGAGAGCAGAACAGAGAGACGAGATAGGATGCGGCTGGTTGGTTATCTCTTCTAACTGACTCGGCGGTAATTGACCCAGGAGTCAGAACGGGATTCGTCGTCGCGGTGGTTCCCGCCATCGGAGAGCAGGCCGACCACTCCTCTGAGGTTGTCCCAGGCGGCTTCATTCAGGGCGGGGTCGGAACCCACCAGAGCGCGGATCATGTCCCAGGCCGCGATGTTGAGAGCGCCCTCGGGAGGAAGTCCCATAGCCAAGGAGACAGAACACTGGGGGCAGAACGACATCCGCTGGGAGGCTGACTTTTGCCGGGGCTTGATTCCGACGGTTTGCGCGAACATATAGACGGCGACTGACTTGCCTATCAATTCGCGATTGCAGCGGAGACAATATGAGTTATCCAAGCATTCCTCCGGGCGGCACAGCGCCCATGCGAAACACCAGTATCTGCACGAATCAAAGCCAGGGCGCAAGTACGCAGAAAGATTCCTCAGGCCAGGGCTCGATCGCAGCTCCTGCAATTATGCCTGCGGCAAGGATGAAAGCCGGGTTATAATGCCGCCGCATCGGGTGATTGGAGGGACCATGCTAAGACCGCGCCGGAGCTTGATACTCGTAGGTTTGGGATTGCTCAGCTTGATGGATGCTTTGGCCGCTCCACCTGCAACATGGCGGCAACTGGCGGAACTCACACCGTCGGTACGAACTTCCAACGACTGGTTTGGAGTTTCCATCGCGATGAGCGGCAACACCGTTGTGGTAGGGGATTTCGACCCCAACATTGAGACTTACGGAGCGGTGTACGTGTACGTGAAGCCAGCCAACGGGTGGACGAACATGACGCAGGTGGCCAAGCTAACTTCCTCGGACAACGGGGAAGGGTTTGGAATATCGGTTGCGATAAGCGGCAATACGATTGTAGTGGGCGCCGCGAATACCTCCAACTTTGATGCTCCGGCGGCCGGACCCGGTGCGGCGTATGTGTTCGTGCGACCTGCGGGCGGATGGACCGACGCAAATGAATCCGCCAAGCTTACGGCATCGGACGGCCAAGCTGGCGATGCCTTCGGTGACAGTGTCAGCATCAGTGGAAACACCATTGCAGTGGGCGCGTTCTTTGCGGCGGACAGCGCGGGCAATGATTTTGCGGGAAAAGCATACGTGTTTGCGCGGCCAGCCGGCGGCTGGACTGGAGACTTGCACGAAACCGCAAGACTCACCGCCTCCGACAGCCAGTTATTGAACTATATGGGGGCGTCGGTTGCCACGGATGGCAATTCCGTTGTGGCAGGTGCGGATGGGCACAATAACTTTCAAGGCGCAGCCTATGTTTTTGCAAAGCCGGCGGGAGGGTGGACTAACATGACGCAGACCGCAGAGCTGACCGCATCGGACGGCAAGGGGAGCAACGATTTCGGATTTTCGATGGCGATCAGCGGGGAGACGGTTTTGGCGGGGGCGCCGGGCGCGGGGCAATATAGAGGAGAAGCTTACGTGTTTGTCGAGCCTGCGGGCGGATGGGTCAATATGACAGAAACCGCCAAACTGCGTAACGCAAGCGCTGCCGAGGGCGACAGCTTTGGACAAAGCGCGGCGCTTGCGGCGGGTCTGGCGGTGATCGGTGCGCCGGGCGCAAGCGTAGGGGGAAACTTCGGCCAGGGCGCGGCTTATGTGTTCCTGAAACCTGCGGACGGTTGGAAAAGCCAGTCCCACCCCAGCCAGCTGACCGCATCAGATGGAACGGGCAACGACAACTTCGGAGTCTCCGCAGGGGCCAGCGGAACGACAGTCACTGTGGGATCCATTGGGAACAGCAATCCGGGTTCTGCATATGTGTTCGGACCATGAACTGGCCGCCTTTCGCTTTTGAACATTTGCTGCGAGAATGAACTCTAGTTTTCCAAAGGAGGCAATCATGCGAAAGCTGGCATACACTGCGGTTGCCGGATGGCTGCTGCTGATAGCGCCTTTCACCACGGAACTGCGCGCTGCCGGCGGTAAAGCTAGTCCGCCGCCAGCGTTGAAGGTCGGGGATGTAGCGCCTGACTTCAAGATGCAGTATTTCGATGGAACAGATCTGAAGGACGTGACCCTGGCCGACTACCGGGGCAAGAAGAATGTTGTGCTGGCATTTTACGTATTTGCTTTCACCGGGGGGTGAACCAAGCAGATGAAAAACTTCCAGCAGAATCTGCAAAAGCTGGAAGCTGCCGACACCCAGGTCCTGGGTGTGAGCATGGATAGCCCCTTCGCCAACAAAGCCTTCGCCGATCAGATTGGCGTCACCTTTCCTCTCCTCAGCGATTGGGGTGGGGACACCACGCGTAAATATGGTGTGTTTGTGGATGAGTACAAGGCAGCGCGGCGGGTGAACTTTCTTATTGGGAAAGATGGCAAGATCCTGGAAGAGCAGGTAGACAGAGACGCCATTGATCCGACGAAGGTCGTGGATGCCTGCGCTAGGCCGAAATTGAAGCAGTGAATTTTGGGTCAGGCTGGACAGAGAAATTGAAACTCCCCCGGTTCCGCGTGTGATGGAGGTTTGACGCTCAGAACTCACGGGTATTATGATGACGTCGCGGGGTGGAGCAGTCTGGTAGCTCGTTGGGCTCATAACCCAAAGGTCGGTGGTTCAAATCCACCCCCCGCAACCAACTATCCTACTGAATTACCACGCCTTCGCTTCCTGCGAAGGTTTTCTCTTGTGCCAACTTGGCCACATTTGGACACAACATCTCGCCCAATTGCTCGGCCAACAGCCTGTCATCCTCCCCAACAGCGTGGGTATAGATGTCAAGCGTGATATTCGACCCAGGAGCGTGTCCGAGTCTCTCCTGGCGTATTTTCATGGGCGCGTTAAGCCTATCCATCAGGCTTCCGTTGGTGTGGCGGAAGGCATGAAGCCCGCAGCGCCGAATCCTAAGGAGACTCTGATTAAGTGCTCCCTTTCCACAGGAAGTATAGATAAAGTCGTGCCAGCATGAACTCTCTCGGCAAGCAGAGGACACTGGCGATGATGACGGGATTCGAGCGCTACACGAAGAA